>MDSW01177125.1_pt1 | contig 15088 bp, 16 predicted proteins | sample 811171 | NCBI WGS metagenome assembly MDSW01 (sample SAMN05326641, study PRJNA326480) | marine metagenome | isolation source: seawater | place: Atlantic Ocean: North West | collected 2012 | reverse complement strand
TGAATATTTAATTATTTTGTTATTAAGTTTTTTCTTATTTTTTGTCAAGACATATACATTCCGCCATTAACATGTATTGTTTCTCCAGTAACGTATGAGGCTGAATCTGAAGACAAAAAGGCAACACAATTTGATACATCTTCGGCTGTTCCGAGTTTTGCCATGGGTATCCTCGAAATTAAATTTAGTTTAACTTTTTCAGCTATAGCCTCTGTCATGTTAGAGACTATAAATCCCGGAGATACACAATTTACTGTAATATTTTTTTTTGCGTATTCAATTGCTAAGCTTTTTGACATGCCAATTATACCTGATTTAGAAGCTGAGTAATTAGACTGACCAAGATTTCCGGTATGTCCTACTATCGAGGTAATATTAACTACTCTACCAAATTTATTTTTTAACATATTTTTAATTGAATACTTTGATAACAGAAATGTAGATGTTAGATTTACATCAATAACTTTTTTCCATTCTTCATCTTTCATTCTTAAAGATAAATTGTCAACATTTACTCCTGCATTATTAATTAATATATCCAATCCTCCTAAATCAGAAATTACTGTGTTTATAAAATTCTCTATTTCATTATGTTCTGAAAGATTAAATTTTTTTATTTTTACATCAGGATTGTTTTTTTTTAAAAGGTCTAGTTTTTCGGATTTTGTTCCTGTTCCTAAAACAGATCCGCCTAAAGAAATAAATTTTTTAATTAGAGATCCACCTATTCCACCAGTTGCTCCAGTAACAAGAATTTTTTTATTTTTAAAATTTATCATTTAAGATTTTTGATATCTTCAACTGTATTTATACTTTTAACATTAATATTACCACTAATTCTTTTTGCTAAACTAGACAAAACTTTACCAGGCCCAATTTCAATAAACTCATTTACACCACTTTTAACCATAAACAATAAGCTTTCTCTCCATCTTACCTTTGAATAAATTTGCTGAATTAATAAATCCTTAATTTTATCAATATCAGTCACTGGTTCGGCAGTAACATTGCTTATTAATTCTTTTGAGGGTTTTTTAAAACTAGTCTTTAAAATTTTATCTCTCATTTTTTGTGCAGCACTTTTCATTAAAGAAGAGTGAAATGGTGCACTAACAGGTAAAAAAATAGATTTCTTTTTTTTTAGTTTGAGAATTTTGTTTATTTCCTCAATAGGATTTTTCTCACCGCTCAAAATTATTTGACTATCTGAATTGTCATTTGCTATTTCACAAATTCCTTTATCTTTTACTTGTTTAATATATTCAGTCACCTCTTCCATTTTGAGCCCTAATACCGCTAACATAGCACCCTTGCCTTCGGGTACGGACTCCTGCATTGATTTACCTCTCTCATGTAAAAGATAAAGGGCGTCTTGAAAGTTTAGTGAGCCAATTGACACTAACGCGCTATATTCGCCTAATGAATGTCCGCAAAAATATTTAATATCTTTAATTTGAATTCCAAACTCTTCAGTTATTAATTTATAAATTGAATAGCTAATCATCATAATAGCTGGTTGAGTATTTTTTGTAAGTTTTAATTTATCCTCTGGTCCGTCTAATATTATTTTTGATATTGGGTAGTTTAATTTTTCGTCTGCCTCTTTGAAAATCTTTTTTACCAATTCAAAATTCTTAAATAATTCAGAACCCATACCAACTGATTGAGAACCTTGTCCTGGAAACATTAATGTTTTCATTTTAATAAAATATAAAATTTCATTATTATTACTATTGTACAAACAAAATTTAAATAGTATAAGTCCGATCAAAAAACTATTATTTTAATTGAAAAAATGGCATTTTACGAGCATACAATTGTTGGGAAACAGGACCTCTCTGAAAAAGAGGTGGATAGTCTTGTAACTAAGTATTCAAAAATGATCGATAAGTCTGGAAAGCTTTTAAAAACTGAAAAATGGGGCTTAATAAATTTAGCCAATAAAATAAAGAAAAACAAAAAAGGTATTTTTGTTCATTTTAAAATGGAAATAGAGGGAAAAACCATAAGAGAATTAGAAAAACAACTATCTATTGACACCAATGTTATAAGATTTCTTACTGTAAAGTATAACAAACTTGATTTGAAAAACGAGTATTTTGCTACTAAAAAATAAATTTTATGAGAAGAGATAAAAAAAATAAAAAAGGAAAAAAATTTGGTAATCAAAATAAATTAACTCTTTTTCAAAAACCCGAGATGAAATTTGGTAGAAGTTGTCCTTTGTCTCAAAAAAACTCTCCAATAGTAGATTATAAAAATATCAAACTCTTAAGGAGATATACATCAGATACGGGCAAAATATTGCCTTCAAGAATAACTTCTGTAAGCCAAAATAAACAGCGACAACTTTCAACTGCAGTAAAAAGAGCAAAGGTCTTAGGCTTGATTTAAAATGCAAATAATTTTATTGGAAAAGATAAGAAATTTAGGAGATGTTGGCGAAGTTGTTAACGTCAAAGATGGATACGGTAGGAATTTTTTATTAAAATTCGGAAAAGCCCTAAGAGCTGATAAGCAAAATATTGAATATGTAAATAAGAAAAGGCACGAGATAAATAAAAAAAACGTTGAGCAGAAAAAACTAGCTAAAGAAATTTACGAAAAAATTAAAAAAAAATCCATTAAATTTATGAAAGAAACTAAAGAAAACGGAGACTTATACGGAAACATTAAGCCCAAGGAAATTTCAAAATATTTTTTAGATAATTTTAAACAAACCATCCATCCTTCACAAATTGACATTAAAAAAGAGATAAACAAAATTGGTGAATTTCCACTTATTATAAATCTTCATTCTGATCTTGTCGCAGAATTACGTGTTTTAGTTGAAAAGAAGACTTTAAAAAAATAGATAAATTCTCCACAGTCTACAATATAAGTTGATAACTTTTATTTTTACATCAATGCTATATTTAGGATAAAACACTACCTCTTAATGGATAATTTAAAAATAAAAACTTTATCAAAAGAAATCAAACTGCCTTCAAATATTGAAGCTGAACAAGCTTTGATTGGCTCTGTTCTTGTCAATAATGATATAATTGATGAGGTATCAAGTATTACAAATGAAAAAGAATTTTATGATCCATTACATTCCAAAATTTATGAATTAATAGAAAAACTACATAATAAAGGGATGATTGCTAATCCAATAACCTTAAAAAATTTATTTGATAGTGAGGATAGCCTAAATGAAGTTGGCGGTACAGAATACTTGGTAAAACTAACTAGATTTTCTTCTTCCACTAAACAGTGTATTGATTATGCAAAAATTATTCACGAAAAATTTGTTAAAAGAGAACTTGTTAAAATTTCCGAAAACTTATCTGAAGAGTCTATGGACGACTCTCTTGAAAAATCTGGTGATGATATAATTCAGAATACAGAGAAATTATTATTTGATTTAGCAGAGAGAGGTACATTTAACCAATCGTTTTCACAATTTGGAAAAGCCCTTGATCAAACTTTAGAGATGGCTACAAATGCTATGAAAAATGATCAAGGAATAGTTGGGGTTCCAACTGGACTTATTGACCTTGATGAAAGACTAGGAGGTCTTCATAAGTCTGATTTGGTTATAATTGCTGGTAGACCGTCAATGGGGAAAACTGCTTTAGCGACAAATATAGCTTTTCATGCTGCTAAAAAAAATTCTGATGATAATAAAAAATCAGTAGTAGCTTTTTTTTCTTTAGAAATGTCCTCAGAACAATTATCTACCAGAATAGTTTCTGAACAATCCAGAATAAAATCAAATGATATTAGGAGAGGTAAAATAACAGATGATGAGATGAACAGATTAATTGAGACATCAAGAAATATTCATGAATTACCTATGCTTATCGATGAGACACCAGCAATAACCATTTCAACGTTATCAAACAGAGCAAGAAGAATTAAAAGATTGTTTGGTTTGGATTTAATTGTTGTAGATTACATTCAGCTAATGTCAGCTGGGTCTAGAAGATATGATGGTAGAGTTCAAGAAATTTCTGAAATAACCCAGGGTTTGAAAGCACTTGCAAAAGAGTTGGATGTTCCTGTTTTAGCTCTTTCTCAGTTATCTAGAGCGGCAGAGCAAAGGGATGATAAAAGACCGCAATTGTCTGATTTGAGAGAGTCTGGATCTATCGAACAAGATGCTGACGTAGTAATGTTTGTGTATAGAGAGGAATATTACTTAGAGAGAAAAGAGCCAAAACTAGGAAGTATAGAGCATGCTGAGTGGCAATCGAAAATGAATGAGATTTTAGGATCAGCGGATATTATAATCGGAAAACAAAGGCATGGCCCAACTGGAAATGTAAAAGTCGAATTTGAAGCTATTTATACTAAGTTTAAAGACGCTCAAAATAATTAAAAAAATTCTAATTTTAAATTCTTATCTTTTAAGTTATATCTGACAATAGTGTTACTAAATAAATTATACAAAAACCTAATTATCACAAAGCCAAAATTAACCCTATCAATATTATTGGTATTACTGTTGACATTTGGATATTATTCAAAGAATTTTCAATTAGATGCTTCATCAGATACTTTGTTGTTAGAAAATGATCCTGATTTAAAATATTTAAGAGAAGTAAATAGTAATTATGGTACAAAAGATTTTCTTGTATTAACTTACAGCCATTTTCCAAATGAGGATTATGATTTTAAATCAGAAAATACTATCAAAAATATAGGGTTATTAAAAAATTCATTAGAAAATCTTAATTGGGTAGATAATGTAATAACAATTTTAGATGTTCCATTGCTTAAAAATAACGATGATCCTTTATCAGAAAGAATTAGAAACTTTAAAACTTTATCAAGTGCAGATGTTGATTTGGAAAGAGGCTTTGATGAAATAATTGAAAGCCCAATTTACAAAAATTTTGTTATAAGTGAAGACGGACAAACAAGTGGAATTTTAGTTTATATAAAGCCTGATAAAAAGTTAGCTCAATTCGTTAAAACGAAAAATGATTACTTAGAGAGAAAATCAAAAGGACAACTGGGTGCAAATGAAAATATCAAATATAACGCTTTTTTAAAAGATTATGATCGATATAAAAAAACTTATAACAAGCAAAATCATAGAAATATAAATGAAATTAGAAAAATAATTGATGATCATCCTCCTCCCGGAAAAGTCAAAAGATCAAACTCTGATATTTATCCAATAATACACCTTGGTGGAATACCAATGATAGCTGACGATATGATGACTTTTATAAAAAATGATATAGTGGTTTTTGGAGGTGGTGTATTTTTATTTATTGTATTTACATTGTGGTTAATCTTTAGAAGTTTGCTTTGGGTTTTTATTCCTCTATTAAGCTGTTTTTTTTCAGTTTTTATTATGATCGGTTTTTTGGGTTTGGTTGGATGGAAAGTAACAGTAATATCATCAAATTTTATTGCATTGATGTTGATTTTGACAATGGCAATGAATATTCATATGAGTGTTAGATATTTGCAATTTAGAAAAGATAACCCCGATATTCTTAATAGTGATGCTTTACTTTGGACTTCCCAAAAAATGTTTTGGCCTATTTTTTATACTGTGCTTACAACTATTTGTGCATTTTTATCACTAATTTTCAGTGAGATAAAACCCATTATAGATTTTGGTTGGATGATGACGGTAGGATTGTTGGTCTCAATGTTTGTAACATTTACTTTGTTACCATCAGTTTTAAATATTTTAAGTAAAAAAAATATTAATTATAGAGACCAGAAAAAATCAAAAATTACTTCTTTTTTAGCTAACGTATCAAAAAAAAATACTAAAACAATTTTTTCCTCAGCTTTAGTTGTGCTTGTAATTAGCGTTATAGGAATTACTAAACTTGAAGTAGAAAATAGTTTTATAAATTATTTTAATAAAGATACTGAAATTTATAAGGGTATGAAGTTAATAGATAATAAACTTGGAGGTACTACGCCTTTAAATATTATAATTAAATTTCCCGAAAAAAAAGAAGATAATGAAAATGATGATGATTGGGGGGAAACAGACGAAGACGATGCAAAATACTGGTTTACTAGAGATAAAATAGATAGAATTACAAAAGTACATGATTATTTGGATAATATAGATTCGGTTGGAAAAGTAATATCTTTTGCATCAATTGTAAGGGTCGCAGAAGATTTGAGTGGCGGAAAAAAATTACAAGGACTTGAGATGGGTGTTTTGTACACCAAACTACCAGAATCTATAAAAAAAGAGGTAATTGATCCTTATATATCCATTAAAAATAATGAAGCAAGAATTGGTTTGAGGATTTTAGACTCAAAAGAAGATCTTAGACGAAATGAATTAATTAAAAAAATTGATTATGATCTTAAAAATCAACTGGGTTTAAACGCTGAAGAATTCAAATTAGCAGGAGTTTTAATACTTTTTAATAATCTTCTTCAAAGTTTATTTAAATCTCAAATATTGACCTTGGGTGTAGTTATGGCGGGAATAACATTAATGTTTTTGATTCTTTTTAGAAATATTACCCTTTCCCTAATTGGTGTTGTTCCAAATTTCATGGCAGCTTTTTTAATTTTAGGCATAATTGGTTTGTTAGAGATACCTTTAGATATGATGACGATAACTATTGCGGCAATAACTATTGGTATAGCTGTAGATAATAGTATTCACTATATATATCGATTTAAGGAAGAGTTTGAAAAAAATAAGAACTATGATTTAACTTTAGACAAATGTCACAATACGGTTGGTGTGGCAATCCTAAATACTTCAGTAACAATTGTATTTGGATTTTCAATATTAGTTCTTTCAAACTTTATTCCAACTATTTATTTTGGTGTTTTTACTGGTTTGGCAATGCTTTTAGCAATGCTGTCTGTTTTAACCCTATTGCCAAAACTGATATTGACTTTTAAACCTTTTGGAAATGATCGATAGTTTTGTTTCGTTGCTAAAAGATAATATAGTAATATTTGATATTATTTTTTTTATTTTTATAATCTATTTTGCATTGCAATGTTTTACAAAAGGTTTTTTCTTGAGTTTAATTTCTTTTTTAAAATGGGTTTTGGCGTTGGTTTTAACGATTATATTGGTTCCAAAATTTGAACCGTATATTTCTGACTATGTAAGTAATCAGTATGTAACTGGAATAGGTTTGGGGATATTTATATATATAGTCTCACTTTTTTTATTGATTTTGGTAGGCAAAACTACAGGTAAACTTTTCTCATATACGGGGGCGGGATCTGTGGATAAATCCTTTGGTTTTTTCTTTGGTGTTTTCAAAGGATATGTTTTTGTAGTTTGTTTGTTTGTAGTTGTAAATTGGTTTTATTCTTATGAAAAATGGGGTATGTCATTAGATAAGTCTTTTTCTTTTCCATTAGTTGAAAAAGGAAGCAGATTATTGATTGAGGAATTCCCAAGTGGTAACGACATTAAAGAAACAAAAGAAGAAATTGAAAATATTTAAATCACGTTCTATTAGAGAAGAGTGTGGTGTTTTTGGAGTCCATGAATTTTCTGATGCTTCTACAATAACAGCACTGGGACTACATGCATTACAACACAGAGGTCAAGAAGGTTGTGGGATTGTATCTTTTGATGGAAAAAATTTTCATTCAGAAAAAAGACATGGTTTGGTCGGAGATAATTTTACTAATAAAGAAATATTAAAAAAATTACCTGGAAAATCAGCCATAGGTCACAATCGTTATTCAACCACAGGCGAAACTTCTCTAAGAAATATACAGCCTTTTTTTGCAGATATTTATAGTGGTGGTATTAGTGTGGCACATAATGGTAATTTTACTAATGCATTAAAATTGCGTGAAAAATTAGTAAAAGAGGGAGCAATTTTTAGAACTACTTCTGATACTGAAACTATAGTTCAATTAATTGCTAAATCAAAAAGACAAAAAATGATAGACAAAGTCATTGATACTCTTTTTCAGGTGCAAGGTGGATACGCCCTTGTGATGATGAGCAATAAAAAATTAATTGGTGCACGTGATCCTCTAGGTATAAGACCTCTAGTTTTAGGAAAGTTAAAGAACTCATATGTATTAGCATCAGAGACTTGTGCTTTTGATATAATTGGAGCAAAGCTTGTTCGTGAAATTGATAATGGAGAAATTATTGTAATTGAAGATGGCAACATAAAAAGCATAAAGCCATTTACCACAAAAAAACAAAGGCCTTGTGTTTTTGAATATGTTTATTTTTCAAGACCTGACAGTTTTATAAAAGGCAAATGTGCATATGAATATAGAAAAAATTTTGGTTATGAACTTGCAAAAGAAAGTGATGATGCTGGGGATATTGTGGTCCCTGTTCCAGACTCTGGCGTACCTGCTGCAATTGGATATAGTCAATATAAAAAGAAAAGTTTTGAGTTAGGCTTAATAAGAAACCATTATGTAGGAAGAACTTTTATTGAACCAAAACAAAATATAAGAAGTTTTGGGGTAAAACTAAAATTAAGTTCAAATAAATCATCAATAAAAAATAAATCTATCATATTAATCGATGACTCTATTGTGAGAGGCACTACGTGCTCTAAAATAGTTAAAATGCTTTATGATGGTGGAGCTAAAGAAGTTCATGTTAGAATATCTTCGCCACCAATAAAATTTCCTGATTTCTACGGAATAGATATGCCATCAAAAAAAGAGTTGCTTGCTGCAAACAAAAATTTAGAAGAGATGTGTAAACATATTCAAGCAGACTCCCTGAAGTTTTTAAGTATAGAAGGGTTATATAAAGCAATTTTTGGACAAAAAAGGAATGATACTTATCCTCAATTAACAGATCACTATTTTACAGGAGAATATCCTGTTGAACTAGTCGATCAAAATGAAAATGATAAAGTAACTCAATTATCCTTGTTAAGTGGTAAATCGAGTAATTAATTTAATTGTAAAATTCTCATTTTTTCATCGATTATTATAATATTTTCGTTGGAGACAATAGGTTTTGAAAAAAATCCACTGGAAATTTTTATGTAATTTATAATTCGACCATTTTGATAATCTAAAAATATTAAATATCCCTTTTCACTTGTAATCAATAATGTGTCGGACAAAAATAAAATAGATGTTATGTCACCAGTTTTTTCGTATTTAAGTTTTTTTAGTTTTGAAAATAAATTTCTTGACCAAATTACTTTTCCTGTATCTCTATTTAAATTTAAAATAAAACCTTTATTTGTACCTAAAAAAATATTATTACTTAAAACAATTGGTAAAATGTGAGTTGAAACTGGAAAATCCCAATTTAATACTCCATTTGTTGCATTCATAGAAAATGTAGATGAAGTGCTACTTAATATAATTTGATTGTTTTTGAAAATTAAAGGTGAAGAAAAAAATAAATCAACCTGTTGGTCAATATTTAAATTTGTTAGGTTAAACAACCAATTTATATTTCGGTTTTTATAATTGAGCGAATATATTTCGGCTCCTGAGGTAATAAAATAGACGTTTTTATTAATTTTATCTAAACTTATATTGGTTTTAGTATCACTCTTTAGAAAAGATGGAAAAGTCTCAAGATCTAACATTTGTTTCCCGTTCCTTTTTGAAATAACATAAAACTTGTTATCTTGATTAATCAAAAAAATATTATCACCATCAATTTTTATATTAGATCTAAAAGGGACACCAAAATTTTTTGCCCAAATAATATTGCCTGTATTTTTATTTAAATTATAAACATAACCAAAATTATCAGAGACGATTAAACTATCTAAAGAAATTGAAATATTAAGAATTTTTTCTATATTTTTAAATCTTTTCTTATAAAAATTAAATTTCCAATTCACCTTTTTTTGCTTGATAGAATAACTAAATATCGAACCAGCTGGATCATAAAAGTACAAATTTTCATTTTCTATTAGAGGCTCAAAGTCTACATTTAAAATTTTAAACTGATTTTTCCCGATTTTTTTACTTTTAAAAATTAGATTTTTTTTATTTTTATAGGAAAGATTAGGAATATTATTATTAGAAGAAAAATTATTTTCAATCCAATCCTTGTTATAGATTGGGGATTCTATCAAGATTTTTTTATTATTTTCTATTTCATCCTCAAATTTTTTTTGAGTTGAAAAGATTATCTTGGAATTTTTTCTTGCTTTTGCTTTTTCTAATTCTTCTGACAGATCGTTCCATACATTACCACCAAGTCCAAATGAACAACCTAATAGTAAAATAAATATAATAAATAAAAATTTATTCCTAACATTATTCATTCTTTATAGTTTCCAATTTTCTTTTAGTGTCAGTTTCTGATATTTGGTTAATTTCGCTTAATAAAGAATAATATTGTTTTGCTTTTTGGAATTGTTCAAAAGAATAATAAAAATCACCTAAAAATTTTAATGCCTGCACTCTCCATACAGAATTATCATTTATTAACGGGTTTAATAATTCAATGATTTCTTGCTCTTTGTTTATATCAGATAAAAAAATTGCTTTTTTTAATTTTAATAAATTAATATCTTCTTTTTTTAATGAATTGCCGCTTAGAATAAGGTCAAAATAATTTAAAATTACTTCCTTGTCTGAGATAACCTCTTTTTCTATTATTAAAAAAAGTGAAAGACTGGAATAAATAGAGTCATTGTTCATTATCAAATTAGATAAAATTTTTTCTGCTTCTTTATTTTTACCATTATCTAACAATATTTTAGCTTTTATATAATCATCTGAAACTTGAATTTTTTTATTATTAGATTTATTTAGAAACCAAAAATAACTTAAAGATATTATTGCAAATGAAATGATTATATAAATGAATACTTTTGCATTGCCTTTAATAAAATCTAATATTTTTTTTTCTGTTTCTACCGGTTCCATAAAATTAATAAGTATTTGAACTATTTGGAAATTTTTTTCTTACTATATCTTTTTTAAACTTTTTAACAGCTGAACTAATTAACTTTTCAAGATTTAAGTACTTTTTAACAAATTTTGGATAAAAGCCACTTAAACCTAATAGGTCATCTAAAACTAAGATTTGACCATCACAATGATGGGATGATCCAATTCCTATTGTAGGAATATTTATTGATTCTGTGATTTTTTTAGCTAGTTTGAAATTTACACATTCAAGAACTATAGCAAAAGCTCCTGCCTGTTCAATTTTTTTGGCTTCATTTATTAATTTTTTCATCTCATTTTTTTTTAAACCTTGTGGTGAAAATTTTTTTTTATATTGAGGAGTATAACCAATATGACCCATCACTTTTACCCCGGATTTAACTAAGTTATTTAAAATATTAAAATTTTTTCCATTACTTTCAAGTTTTACTGCGTGACATTTAGTTTTTTTCAAAACTTTTTTTACATTTTTTTTGGCATCTTTTATATTTTTGTACGTATTAAATGGCATGTCAAAAACAAGAATGCCCTTTTTAACAGATTTACCAACGCTCTTTCCGTGATTTATCATTGTATTTAAATCAATTTCTTTTGTATTATTCATTCCATAAAATGCCGTTGCAACTGAGTCTCCAACAAGAATAATATCGCAATATTTATCTAAAATTTTTCCAATTGGTCTCGAATAAGCTGTTAAGCAAACAATTTTTCTTTTAATTGCCTTATATTTTTTAATTTTTACAAAAGCATTCATAACAAAATTTATTAATTAATTTCTAAACTCTTTAGTTTTTTAATTAATTCTGATTTTTTATTACACATGTTTTGACAAATTTTTTCAAAATTTTTAATTAATTTGTCAGATTCATCATAGTCTGATTTCTTAATTCTAAGTAAAGTTAAGAGATATAAAGCTTCTTCATTTTTTGGGTTTATTAAAATTACAGTATTTAAATTTTGCTCTTCAAGTTCATCGTTATTTTCAAAATTAAATATTTTAGCTAGGAAAAGATAAGATAACTCACTCTTTGGATTAAAAACAATATCTTGTTCAAATTTGAACTTAGAATCAATAAATTTTTTTTCTTTAAAAAGCTTAACTCCATCAGCAAAAAAACTCTCTTTCGAATGAACGTTGGCTTGAGTAATAAATATTAGAAAAAGTATTAAAAAATAAATTTTTTTTCTTATCATAAATTAATTTCCATTATGTACTTAATCCAGCACAATGTATATATATTTCTCTAGATTCATCTCTACTTGATTCTGGCTTAAAAAAATGAATTTTTTTAAAATTTTTTTTTGCTTTTGTTTTAATTTCATTAAAATCTTCTCCCATAAAAAATTTTGATATTACAACACCTTCTTTTGTTAGTTTCTCAATAGAAAAATCTAAAATGTCTAAACATAATTGATTGGTTCTTATCGAATCTAGCCTTTTATTTCCCGTGGTATTAGGTGCCATATCAGATAAAATTAAGTCAATATTTGAATGAAAATATTTTTTGATAGCAGCTTTAATATTGTCACTTGAGAAATCTCCTTTAATAAACTTTACTCCTTCAATTGTATCTATTTTTTTTATATCTATACCGAGTATTTTTCCATTACTTATTTTTTTTTTGACAACCTGACACCAACCCCCTGGACAAGAACCTAAATCCAAAACATTAATACCATTTTTTAAAAAATTAAATTTTTTATTTAATTCTATTAGTTTAAATGCTGACCTTGACCTATACCCTAATGCCTTTGCCTTTTTGTAAAAATGGTCTTGATAACTTTTGTTATCCATTAAAAAACTATAATATATCTTGTTGGTCTTCTTCTAGGTTAATTTTATCAGTGTTTTTTAAGTTTTTTTTATAATTAAAGATGCTAATTGGAATTAGTAATAAATAAGTCAATAAACAAATAGTAAGTGTTTCAAAAGTGAATTGTATAATTGAAACAAAAAATAAACCAACTCCTAGTAGGAGAAATATTGTCATGCTTCTATTTATAGAAATTTTTTTAAACGAGTAAGTTGGTATTTTGCTTATTAGCAAAATTGCAACAAATACCATCAAATAAGGAGTTATTACTTTTAAATCTATCATAGTTGAAAAATTTGATAATTGAAAAATTAATGGTAAAAGTAGTAGGCATCCGCCAGCCGGTGAAGGGATGCCTTGAAAAAAATTATTTTTCCAATTATCACTGCCTTCAAACTTTGTAATATTAAACCTTGCTAATCTTAATACACAGCAAACTGAATAAAATAAAACTATCAACCATCCAATTTTTCCATACTTATTTAGCTCCCAAAAATAAATAATAAAAGCTGGAGCTATTCCAAAACTTACAAAATCTGTAAGTGAGTCAAGTTCCTTACCAAAATCAGAAGTCCCTTTTATTAATCTCGCTACTCTACCGTCTAAACCATCTAAAATTGCAGCAACAAATAAAAATAATACTGAGAAAGTATAATTTCCATCCATTGCAAATTTTATAGAACTTATTCCAAGACAAACCCCAATTAAAGTAAGTACACTAGGTAATATGTGTCTAGTTTTATTTACTGATACTATTTTAAACTTTTTCTTTTCATTCATTTAAATACTCGCAATTAAACTTTCACCAGCAATAACATTTTGGCCAACTTTTACTAGAGTCTTTCTTTTACTAAAATAAATATCAACTCTGCTTCCAAATCTTATCATGCCGACTCTTTCTCCTTGAGAAATTTTTTGGTTTTTTTCAACTTGTGTAACTATCCGTCTAGCTATAAGTCCAGCAATTTGGACAATAATTATATTCTCATTTGATTTTGTGTCTTTAATTTTAAAATAATTTCTCTCGTTTTGTTCGCTTGCTTTGTCTAATGATGCATTTAAAAATTTACCAGGTTTATAAAATATTTCCTTTATTTCGCCTTTAACAGGAGATCTATTTACGTGACAATCAAAAACATTCATGAATATACTTACTCTTGTAAACTTTTCATTATCCAAACCCAATTCAATAGGTCCATTAACATCATTTATTGAAGAAATCCTTCCGTCAGCAGGACTAACAAGGTAATTCTCATCGTCTATAATTACTCTTTCTGGATCTCTAAAAAAATAATAAACCCAAATAGTGATAAAAATAAAAATTATCCCAAAAAAACCAGATATTAATAATAAAATAAGCGTTATTATTGAGGAAATAATTAAAAATTTATATCCTTCTGGGTGAACTTTGGGAAATATTTTTTCAAACATCATAACTTATAATTTGCTAATCATGGGTTAATATGTATAAAAATCTAAAATTATCAAATTAAATTTATATTATGGCAAAAATAAAAGTCAAAAATCCAGTAGTAGAGCTAGATGGCGATGAAATGACCCGTATTATTTGGTCTTTTATCAAAAAAAAATTAATCGAACCTTATTTAGATATTGACTTAAAATACTATGATCTCGGTATGGAAAATAGGGATAAAACTAATGATCAAGTTACTGTTGATTGTGCCAAAGCAATTCAAAAATTTGGTGCAGGAGTAAAGTGTGCAACAATCACTCCAGATGAGGCACGTGTAAAGGAATTTGGTTTAAAGAAAATGTGGAGGTCTCCAAATGGTACAATAAGAAATATTGTTGGTGGAACTATTTTTCGTGAACCAATAATTTGTAAAAATGTACCTAGACTTGTTCCACATTGGACTGAAAGTGTAATAGTTGGAAGACATGCTTTTGGTGATCAATATAGAGCTACAGACTTCAAAGTTCCTGGAAAAGGCAAAATGACAATTAAGTGGGAATCTGAGGATGGAAAAAATAAAATTGAACACGAAGTATTTAAATTTAAAGACGCTGGCATCGCTCTATCAATGTATAATTTAGATAGTTCAATAAAGGATTTTGCAAGAGCATGTTTAAATTATGGTTTAGTAAGAAAATGGCCAGTTTATTTTTCATCAAAAAATACAATCTTAAAAGTATATGATGGAAGGTTTAAAGATATATTTGAAGATATTTATCAAAATGAATTTAAGAAAAAGTTTGATGATGCTGGGATTACTTATGAACATAGATTAATTGATGACATGGTTGCATGTGCAATGAAATGGAGTGGTAAATATATTTGGGCATGTAAGAATTATGATGGAGATGTTCAATCCGATACGGTAGCTCAGGGTTATGGTTCATTAGGTTTAATGACTAGTGTGCTTAGAACACCAGATGGTAAAATAGCAGAAGCTGAAGCG
>MDSW01033146.1_pt1 | contig 15089 bp, 13 predicted proteins | sample 811171 | NCBI WGS metagenome assembly MDSW01 (sample SAMN05326641, study PRJNA326480) | marine metagenome | isolation source: seawater | place: Atlantic Ocean: North West | collected 2012 | reverse complement strand
TTTTCTCCATTGTTTCCAATTCATGTAAATAGTTCTAAATGAATATAAATCTTTATGCTTTTTCTGGATATATGACCAAATTTGACTGTATTTTTTTATGGTTTTAGATAACAACATGCCCTCTTCATTAACTAAATAGTAAAACAAACCTTTTTCAATACATATACCGTGATAACCTTTTTTACCTAAATGTATGTTATACTCCCAATCTTCAAAACCATTAATCATAGTTTCATCATATCCACCTATTTCTTTCCAAATTGCTTTTGGAAATAACATGCAATAGGGTAAATTATTTATAAATAATTGATTAAAAAAATTATAATTTTTTTTTACCAATCCATCTCTTTCCCCTCTTAACAAAATATTGGAAAAAACAAAAATTTTTGATTTATTTTTTTTTATTATATCATGCATACTCTTTAATGCATCAGGATGAAGAGTGTCATCAGCATCTAAAGGCAATATATATTTACCCTTTGATTTGCGAATACCAGCATTTCTTGCTGATGGAAGACCAAGGTTATTTTGTCTTATAAGTTTTATATCTTTAATTTTATTTAAAATTCGAATGGTATTTTTTTCATTTGAACCATCATCAACAACTATAATTTCTATATTTTCCCAAGATTGCTTTTTTACAGATTTAATCGTTTCTAGAATGGTTGAACCACTATTAAAACATGGTATTATTATACTTATCAAGTCCATTTTAGATATTAGAAACTTTTGATTTACACCAAATTTCTCCCCAAATTGTATTTATTTCTTTTGAAACCAATCCTGCATCACCAATTTCCTTCAAAAATTCATCTAATTTATGTTCAATTTTATGATCATTATCACTGTAGTAATTTATTCCTAATTCTTGCCTTTGGGGTATCTCCCAATGTCTCTCAAAGTGAGGCACTCTTATAAGAAAAGTTTTCGCTCTACTTTTTTTAATAACTTTTTTTAAAAAAAGAACTCTATCATCAATATGCTCAAGAACATTTGACAATACAACTATATCCCAATTTCCATTTGGTAAGTTTTTAGTCGCGTCAAATTTTAAAAAGCTTAAATTATTTAATTTTAAATAAAAATTTTTTGCCATATTAAGCTTGTTATCATCTAAGTCTATACCATATACCTTGCTTTTAGGTCTGGAGGTAGCAATAGAGTTAGCTACAGCCCCATAACCACAACCTATATCTAAAACATTTTGTCCATCTTTGATATTTTTAATAAAAAAATCATGATATTTAGTTAATTTATGTTTAGGATGAATCCCTTGCCCAAGTACTAACGCTCTCTCATTAATAATCCAGTCAACTTTATCTTTTAATAAAAATAGCCTAGATAATCCAGATTTAATATTAGAATCCCTAGATTCTAATATTAATAGAGAAATAAAAAATCCTGACCTCAATCTATAGGGGATAATCCTCCAAATTAGTGAAAAAATTTCAGCTATTTTTAAAATTATTCTTTTATTCATTATTTAATAATTTCTTAAAAATTAATTCATGCTTGATTATCCATTTTTTTATTTCAAATTTTTTAATCGCAGACTTTCTTGCATTTTTTTTAAAAACATCATGTTTTTTATAAATCTCAATCATACCTTCACCTATTTGTTTTGGAGTTGGCGTAATATTTTTTTCATTCCAACTCTCTCTGACTTTCAAGCCAATTCCGGCTTTATTATCAACCAATTCAGGTGTTCCTCCTGATAATGAATATAAAACAGGCAAGCCACAAGATAAAGCTTCGATAACAGAATTAGGACAGGGATCTAGATATTTCATCATAATATATGCATCTGCCATCTGATAAATATCAACAGCTTGTTCTTGATTGTATGGACCTAGAAATTTAATTCTTTCTATCAAATTTAATTTTTTTGCAATTAACAAATTCTTATTAACTGTATTTTTATCAATTTCCCCAGCAATTATAATTTGTGCATCCAGACCCTTTTTAATTGCATAATTCAGTCCTAAAATAGAACATTCAATTCTATAACTTAAATTAAAATCAATTTTACCAGTAATTAAAAAAGTAAAAGTTTTATTTTTTATATCTTTCGGTTTAAAAATATTTGTATCAATAGCATTATAAAGTATTTCTCCTTTTCCTTTTCGTTCTCCTAAAAATTTATCAGCAGAATTTTTGCAGAATATACTCTGATAAAAAACATAATCAGCTTTATGATAATAAAATGACATTATTGAATTCATTTTTTTCCAATTATTTAAATACCATCCTGGATAAAAAACACCATTTTGATTTAAAACTAAAGGAATACCTCTTTTTTTGAAAAAATTTATGAATTTAGGGCTTACGTAAAGTGAATTAGAAAGAAGATAAATTAAGTTAAACTTTCCAAAGTATTGAGGGAAATATTTTTTCATTCTTTTAATTTTTACTCTTGGGCCACCTATATTTCCGGATATGGCACCTCCATAATAAAGTTTAAAAGAGCTCTTATCATTATTTTTATCAAATAATTTGAATATCAGCTGTATCCATTGTAGTACTTTCCAGAAATTAATCAGTAATTGTTTCATAATTAAGAAATTTTTTTTAATAATGGCTTGTATACATATTCCCAATGCTTGTATGCAACATTGTTCCAATCTACGGTTTTGGCGACCTCTCTAGATTTTGAACTCATTTTCTTAAAATCTGTATATTTCGTTAATTGTATTATTTTTTCACAAATTTTAATTGGATCATAACTTTTAATCAAAAACCCATTTTCTTTATTTACTATTAAGTCAGGGCTCATACCTACATCAGTAGTAACTACAGGAACTCCACTGGACAAACTTTCCATCAATCCCATCGGGCCTCCCTCCTCTCTAGATGTTATTAAATATAAGTCCAAGGAATGATAATAGCTTGCTAAATCATTGTAATTTTTTAGGTAAACATGTTTATATTTGATTTTCATTTCATCAAGATTTTTTTTAACATACCCTCTAGCTGGCCCAGTTAATAAAACAGATACATTGATATTTTTTCTTAATTGTTTTAATACTTCAACTAAAATATCAGGACCTTTTATTAATTTTGGCTTCAATCCATCATTCCAACCGATACCATCTTTTTGAAATGAGCCAATTACAATTTCATCTTTAAAAAAACCTAATTTTTCCCTAATTTTTTCCTTTTGAAGATGAGAACAGGGTCTAAAAAGTTGTGTGTTAACGCCAATTGGTATTTGAACTAACTTTGATTCTTGAATACCCCAATTTACTAATCTATTTTTAACTATACTATTACTAACTACAATTTTATCTAATTTTGACTCAGATTCTAAAAAATCATTAATATGACGTTCTATTTCGATACCATCTTCTGGTTTTCCATGGAAATAAGAGGCTACAAAAACATTACTTGTGGACATATATCTATTCCAATTAACCCACATGTATTGGGAACCAAAATGAACAATTTTATTAAAAAGTCTTGCTGGTTTTTTTGTAAAAAACGCCTTATTAGGATTGAAAGTTTCTATTTCATAAATAATTGACTCACCAACCCTTTTAATTGCCCAATCAGCATCTTCAATTACAAAAGAAATGGGTATTTTACAAACATTATTTTTTTTAAAATTGGATATAAATCTCCAAAAAATACATGGTATGTAATATTTAATTAAATTTAACAACTTCTTTTCATTTCAATTATCTTTTTTTCTGCAATAATCATTTTTTTTATTACATCTTGCATGAATGTTTTAGCTTTCCAACCTAAAACATTCGTAGCCTTTGATACATCTGCTTTACTAAACTTTAATTCATTAGGTCGCATTAAACTATTATCTATTTTAATATGATCTTCCAATTTAAGATCTAATTGTTGAAATACAGTTTTTGCAAAATTTTGCAAGCTATTAGTTTTACCAGTTGCAATGACAAAATCTGAGGGGGTTTTTAATTGTAGCATTAACCACATGGCTTCAACATATTCTGGTGCCCAGCCCCAATCTCTTTTAACGGATAAGTTTCCTAAAAATAATTCTTTTTCTGTACCATTAGCAATTGATAATGCTGTTGAAATAATTTTACGTGTTACAAATTCTTTTGGTCTTAGAGGTGACTCGTGATTAAACAAAATACCAGAACACACAAACATATCATAACTTTTCCTATACACACATCCTTGCCAAAAAGCACTAGCTTTTGCCATAGAATATGGACTTAAAGGATTGAAGGGAGTTTTTTCATTTGCTCCATTTTCATTCATTTCTCCAAAACATTCTGATGAACAGGCATTATACAATTTAATAGATCTTTTAGAAACTCTAATTGCCTCTAAAAGATTTAAGTTAGAAATTGTTATACTTTCAAAGGTCTCTTTTGGATACTTAAAAGATAACCCAACAGAACTAATGCCTGATAGATTATATATTTCATCAGGAATAATATTTTCAATTAGCTTTTTTACTTCTTGAAAATTTAAAAGGTTCATCTGATGAACTTTAATCTTTTTTTTTATTTTTAAGTATTCCAAAGAGAGAAATGTATTTTTTCTTATATCTCTTGAGGTTCCATGAACAACATATTTTTTTTGAATTAGTAAGTTCGATAAATATGCACCATCTTGTCCAGAAACGCCAATTATTAGAGCTGTTTTAAATGTTTTCATTATATATTTTTCTTTAACATTAATTAGTTTATAATTTGATTTATAAAAAAAACAAATGGGTTTCTTAATAAACTTCTGTTTTTTACAATTTTATCTCTTTTTTGATTTAAATCCTCTATTAAATCTACATATGATTTTATACATTTATGAATATTTCGATCGAAATAATTCATTTTTAATTTCCAATAATCATATTCATTAATTAATTTTTTTAATGATAAATTAAAATCATCCAATCCATTAAAACTAATTCCAAAGCCTTCACAATATTCTTTCATACATCCTGAATCTCTATACAATAAAGGGAGTCCACACATTCCACCTTCATTTTGATGGTTCCCACCTGGTTCATTTATGGATGCAGTAAGATAAATGTGGTTTTCTTTGAGTAAATTTGCTAAAGCAATTGTTTCCTGAGGAGGGACATAATTAACATTTTTAAAACTAAAACCTTTTGGCAAATTACCAATATAAGTAAATTTAATAAGATCTTTCCATTCTTCTTTATCCAGCAAGTTATCTAAATGTCTATATATATCAAATCCCTTAAACCAATTCCCACTCCAATGATGTGTCACTATTTTTATTGGTTTTTTTTTATTCCAAGAAACAGAGTTAAATTTCTTAAAAATTTCTGGATCAGATCCATTTAAAATAATTGAAAAAGGCTTTTTATCTTGAAAACGCCATACATTAAGTTTTGTTAACCACGTGCCTACAAAAATCGTATGATCTGCAGCATAATTACTCAAACGAAGTCTTAAATTCATTAATCTTGTATTTTTTCTTTCATCACATTCATTAATTCTATGTAAAACAATAGCATTCGAATTTTTATATTTGAGATATCTAAGAATTTCACCTGAACTATAAGCTATGTTTGGAATAGATTTTCTTGGATCAATTATCATTATTATATTAATGTCATCATCTTTTAAATGGTGTACAACTTCATGTCCAATGTCGATTAATTTTTTTTTTAAATAAAAAACAAATCTGTTACCACCACCCCATATACCGTCAACAATTTTAAAATTTATCGATATTTTCAAAAAATCTCCTATCAAAAACAACTTTTTAAAACTAACTTTGTAAAATACTCTGATCCATTTTCATTAAGATGGTCCGGATCAGCAAAATATTTTTCTCTAAGAGAAGAAGAAAAATTAAAATACTTTAAATTATTCTCTATTGCTAAGTCACTATAAAACTTATTGACTTCATTAAAAATCTTATTTTTCTCTATTAATTTTCTATAATTTTTATTTAGAGGAAAACTAATTAGACAAACTTTAACATTTTTATTATTCAAAATTTTAATCAAATTTTTAAATTTTTTTGCATAAATAGTTTTTTTAAAGTTTGATATTGGTTTATGCATTTCGACTCTTTGCAACAAAACTTTTTCTATATCATTATTAATTTTATTTTCTATGTTATTTTTTTCCCTAACTTCACTTGTTTTTATTACAAATTTTTTAAAAAATGATCCCCAATAACTGACTATGAACTGCCTATATGGTGGCCTCATGAAATTAAATAAAAAATTATCTTTTTCTAAAAAATCATTTGATAAATTGGTTTGATTTTTAAAAACCCTGTAAGATGCAAATTGATGAGCATCTGCTTGCAAAATAATTCCTTTGAAATTTTTATTCTCAATGAAATAAAGAATTTTTTCAGAAATGGCAATTAGATTGTCGCCATGCATTGAAAAGTTTATAAAATCTTTTGTATCTTTCAACCCATTAGCACCGTGAGAGTCAGCAAATGCCACATAATCAAATTTATTTATTTTATGAAACTTTACTTTTAAATTTTCATATAGAGATTTTTTTAAAACAAAGTTGTTTATTATTAATTCACTAAAAATAATAAAAGAAGAGCTACCAATTATGAAAATCAATAAGAAAGTAATTATATATTTTTTAAAACTGAAAGTAAATAAACTCACCTTGTTCTCCTTGGAGAAGTTTTATTATTAAAACAATCATAAAAATTCCAGAAATTAATCCTGTGAATATTGAAGGACGTAATAATATTTCAATCCTTGTTGCAATAAAATAATTTTTTTCTTTAATCTTATTTTTATACTTTAAATAAGTAGGTATTAAACTTTGAGAGTTTGGAAAAAACATAACTAAAATCATAAGTAATATGATCCAAATTATCTGCATACCACCTCCATAAGTGTATACAGTGCCAAATTTAAATCCCATATTTATAAAATAATCAGCATTTAAACCTAAAAAGTCTTTATAATGTGATGGAAGGATAAAGCCATTAAAACCAAATAGGGACTTAAAAAATTCTACCGATTCAATAAATGAATCTGTTCTAAAGAAAACCCAAGCTAAAGATACAAATAAAAATGTCGTCATTCTTCTAAAAAAAATGTTTATAAAACCTTCATTTTTACTTTTCCCAAAAATATATATCAATAAATTATTAATAATTAAATAAAATCCATGTAAAACACCCCAAAATATAAAATTCCAATTTGCTCCATGCCACAACCCTCCTAAAAACATTACGGTAAATAGATTAACATTTTTTCTAAACACCCCTTTTCTGTTTCCTCCCATAGGTATGTACAAGTAATTTTTTAAAAAACTAGATAGAGTTATGTGCCATCTTCTCCAAAAATCAATAATATTATTAGATTTATAAGGAGAATTAAAATTTATAGGTAAATCAATGCCAAATAATCTTGCTAATCCAATGGCCATGTCTGAATAAGCTGAAAAATCAAAGTAAATTTGCAAGCTAAAACAAATCAAGCCTGACCATGAGTCAATAAAGGTTATGGGAGTTCCTAATTTAACAGAATAAAAAGTAAGATCAGACCAATATGATAATTTTTCTGCAATAAAAACTTTTTTAAACAAACCTATTCCTATAAAAAATATTCCAATAGATAAATTTTCCAAAATTTTCTTATTTTTTTTACCTAAATTATTATATTGTGACATTACTTGACTATGATGTACTATTGGACCTGCGATAAGCTGAGGAAAGAAAGTTACAAATAAAGTAAATTTTAAAAAACTAACTTTATCTGCCCTCCCATAATACAAATCAATTAGATAAGCAATTTGCTGAAATGTAAAAAATGAAATACCAAGAGGTAGAATAATCTCTAAAGCTTCTAATGAAACAAAATTTAAATCGTTTAATGTTTCAATAAAAAAATTTGCATATTTATAATAAGCTAATATCGACAAATTAATTGAGATACCCAAAATTAATAAATATTGTTTTGCAATAGTATTGTTAAATAAATAAGAAATTAATCTTGATATAATAAAATTTATTGTTATTGAAAATAAAATTAATGCTAAATAATATACATTCCACCAAGCATAAAAAACTAATGAAGAAAAAATAATAAAAAATATTAAGTTATTTGTTTTTCTTGTAATCCGTAACAAGTAAAAACCAATTAAAACAATTGGTAAAAAAATTAATAAAAATTCTGTGGAATTAAATAACATACTTCTTCAAAATTATTTTTAAGCTTTAATTTTTTGATTCTATTTTTTTAATAATATTTTTCAAAGAATTGCCTGCAACTTTTAAATTAAAGTATTTTTTTACTGTCAATCTAGCTTGTAAACCTATTTTTTTTCTTAGATTTGGATTATTTTTCAATTTTTCCATTGCTTCTGTTAATTGTTTCTTATCACCTGGCCTTACCAATAAACAATTATAATTGTCAATCAATAAGTCTGGAGCCCAGAGACCCTTTGTTTTTGACAAAACTACTGGCTTGGCACAACTCATTGCTTGTAAAGTTACACTGTAACCACTTGGTTGAAAAACATCTTTTAAAGGGACTATAATAGCAATAGCGTTTTGATATAATTGTCTTAAACCCATATCATCAAGATCTTCTTTATAAAAACTACCTTTAGTAATTTTTACATTATTAATTAAATTATTTCTTGATTTCAAATTTAGTTCAGTATGAATATGTATTGGAAAATTTATTTTTGCGTCAATCAAAGTCTGAAAATCTCTATTGATATCTTGTCCTACAGAAAAAAAATATGTTTCTTTTGAATTTGTTTTTGGTTTCCAAAAATTTGTGTCAACACCAAATTTTATAATGCTAGTTTTACTTATAGATAAATTATATTCTTTAACAGCATTATCGCGATCTGCTGGACCAAAAAATGCTATATGATCAAGTTTATCTAATGATTTACTAATCAACCTTTTCGACCAATTTCTAAAAACAGGGTTTGATCTTGAGGAAAGGTCTGACAAAGAATGAAAACATCCGACAACAAAGTTATTTTTCTTTTTCAAAAACAGTCCTAGTGTTAAACTAAAGCCATCAGTAAAACTAATTATTAAATTTGCTTCGCTTAGTTGTCTTTTCAAGCAAGTAATTAAATATTTTCTAATTCCAAGTCTATTAATATGACTTAAAGATAATTCTATAAACCTATTTATAATCCCTATAATGCCTTTATAAGGTATTCCACTAGACATTCTTATAATATCATAACCTTGTTTTTGTAGCTCAGTAACACCATAAAAAAAATCTTTGGGAAACATTTCCTTTTCTTTTTGAGGAATACGTTTTTTTCTACCTCCTTTATCAAAACAAATTATTTTATTCATTTTACAATTTAACCGAAAAAGTTTTCTTCATACCAATTGATCATTCTTTTTATTCCATCTTCGAGATTGATAGTCTCCAAAGGTACATTATTTAGAATTTTTTTTAAAAGCAAAGTATTACAGCTTTTAATAAACCTTCCTTCTGGTTTGGTTAAATCATTTTCAATTTTTAGGTTCTTATTTGATAGCTTACAAATCAATTCAGTTAAACTGCGCATTGAAATTGTTTTTTCTAAACCAATGTTGACAGGTCCTTTTGTATAATTAACTCTCATTATTTCTTTTATTATCCTGGCACAGTCAAAAGCGTGAAGATAAGTTCTTAGTTGATTACCACTTCCCCAAACAGTAATAGGATCTTCTTCATCCATAATTTTTTTTACAAGCATCGGGATGGCCTGAGAAAATTTTCCAACCCATGCGTATCTTTCACCATATATATTGAAGGGTCTCACGAGATTTAAAGATATTTTTTTTTCGTTTGCTAAAACACATAATTTCTGTTCTAAAAATCTTTTAGCCCAACCATAACCTAAGTTAGCTATTTCAGGTTGTTCAATAAGACGTTCTTTTTCACTTATTAAATCTGGACCAAAATCTGAGTACACACACGATGAACTAACAGCTAACAAGTTTTTAACGTTTGTTTTTGATAAAGCCTCTATTAAATTAGTAGTGATTTTTTCATTATGTATTAAAGTTCTTAAATGATTGTTTTTAGAATATCCTATTCCATAAGCTCTGCTCGCTAAATGAAAAACAATTTCTGAATTTGATAAGGCTTCAATGGTAAATTTAGTGTTTTCTAAATCTCCTTCCTTGATAATAATATTATTTATATTTTTTTCTAAATTCTTAAGTTTTCCTTTTGAAAAGTCATCTACAACAGTTACTTCAGCTTGCTCGTCTACAAGTTGATCAACTAAATATGATCCTATCAAACCCGCTCCTCCGGTAATTAATATTTTTCTATCTTTAAACTCAATCATAAAAAACTCAAATTTTGTTTCAAAATCATTTTTTTAAAAAAAATTCAGCTAATTTTAAATCATTTATAGTATCAATACTTACATGACTTTCTTCTACTATGTAAGCGCCTGTCTTTTTACCTTTTATTGTTTTTTGATCAACTAAACAACTTCTTGTCATAGCGTAAGCAATACCATTACGATGATAAACTTGTTCTAGTTGTTGTCTTGCTATTATTGAAGCACCTTCATCATCATAATAATCAATTATATTGTCTTTAATTATTAATTGTTTTAGTGGATGTGATTTGCTGTCAGTCTTACTAACTGTCCAAACTGAGTCACACTTTTGATCTATAAGCATCGAAATAATTTTTTTAATATGCTTAACCGTTCTTAATGGAGAAGTGGGTTGTAACATTAATATTATATCATATTGCTCTCGATCTATAGTTTCAACCAATTTTAATGCATGACTCAACACTTGAAAATCAGATATATAATCACCTGATAATTTCTTTGGTCTTTTAAATGGTGCAGAAATACCAAATTTTTCAGCTTCTTCTGCAATTTTTTCATTGTCAGTTGAAACTATAACCCTATCTAGTCCTCTAATTTTTTTTACTAATAATCCAACTCTTGCTATAAGGGTATAACCTCCAACCTTTTTTAAGTTTTTAAGAGGTATGCCTTTGCTACCTCCTCGAGCAGGGACAACAACTAAAATTTTTTTTTTTTTTATCATAATATTATTTTATTTCCACAAATTTAGACTATTTAATAGCTATGAAACCCTCAAAACATACATATTTAAAAATAGTCATTATATCTTTAAAACCAGATCTACTTGCAAGATCAATATTTCCTTGAGTTGAAAAAGGTTCTAAAACACCTTTTAAACTTCTTGATTTCCCAATTATTTCATCAGATGTATATCCTTGATCAATTTTAAATTCATTGTATATCAGACTCATTATATCTTGAAATCTGGCATCTGGCCCTCTTACTTTTTCAAAAAAAACGAATGCCCCACCCCAATTTAGTGAATCATAAATTTTATTAAATAAGTTTTGTCTAACAGATGGATGTATAAATTGAATAGTGTAATATGCATAAATAAAATTTGATTTTTTTAAAGGTAAGGTAAGTATAGATTCATTTTTAATTTTAATATTTTTGAACCTTTTACATTTTTTTTTTGCCTCAGACACCATACCTTTTTCTATATCACATCCAATGAAATCAATTTTTTTATTTAAGTGTCTGTTAGCTAGCTTTTCTAATAGTGTACCAGTAGAACATCCAATGTCATAAACAATAGAATTATTTGGTAAGAAAAAATCAGAAATCTTCTCAATTATATTTTGACCCACTAAGTATTGAGGAACAGATTTTTGAACATGGACATCAAAATTTTTATGAACGTCTCCACCAAAACTCCAATTGGCATTTTCAGCTAAAATTTTATCTCCAACTTTACTCATTTTACCTCCTAAAATTTATGTTAATTTAATAAAATAGAAATAAACAAAATACCATACAAGTTTAAATAAAAATATATCTTATTTTAAATCAAATTAGATCTTATTCCTTTTTCATTTAAAATCTCTGATAGGTAATTTTGTTGTTTACAAATTTTTGATCTAAAAAGAAATTCAAGATTAATATATCTAAAAAGACTTTTACCTTCAATTTTCTTTTTTAAATTAAAAATATCCTTAATTACAAAATTCTCAAAATTCCAAAAACTTGAGTTAGATATATACATTGAAAAATTTCTAGTACCTTCTTTATGAACATTTATAAAATTACCAATAACCTTTTCAGCTAATTTTCTAAAAATTAGTTTACTATAAAATCCTGATCTATGATAACCAAAACGGTTTTTTATTGGTTGATTTAAAATGAACTTCATTAAATCCAAGTCCAAAAAAGGGTTCCTTAACTCTACAGACTCTTTCATAGAATATGCGTCTGAATGAGGTAGGTTACATAATTGTAAAAAAGTGCCCACATCTTGAAATAAAATAGCTCTAGAGAATTTTTCTTTTTTATCTTTTATATCATTAAGAATGTTTAATGTATTTTTCCTTTCATCATTTCTATTTTGTAAAAAAGAATCTAATTTCAATTTATCAAAAAATTGTGATTCTCTATCAAGATCAAGCAAACTATGAAGTTTAAATAAATCATCACTAAAATCATTAAACAAAAAATTATGAGAATCATAACCAGCACATGATTCGTCCACCCCATCACCACTTAACAAAACCTTTGTTCCTTGAGAAGTGGCTAGCTTACATAAATTTGACATAGGTGGTCCTCCACCCCACCTAGCAGGTGTTGCAGTATGTGAGACAAAATTTGCTGCTTCTGATAAATAACTTTCTTTCTTTTCAAAAGAATAGTTTGGATCAGTTGGAAACTTTTTTAAAATTTTAGGAACCAAGTTAGAAGGAATAACTTCTATTTCTGGAGATATTTTAGTAAATACTTTTAGATCTGAATTTTCTTTCAATGCGTATCGATAGATTAGGGTTGAATCTATTCCTCCACTCAACAAAACACCTATTGGAACATCACTAATTACGTGCTGTTTTATTGATTTTTTAAATAAATGATCTAAGTAAGCTACATTACTGTTAAATGAAAAATCAATGTCATTATCACAATTATGCAAGTCATTTACATCAAAATATTTATTTATTTTTATTTTGCCTTTTTCAAACCTAATTGCATGACCTGCAGGTAACGTATTAATATTTTTAAAGAAAGTTCGATCTTTATCAATTATGCCATTAGAGCACAAATATGTTCTACAAGAAATTAAATCTGGTTCTATTTTACTTTGAAGGTTCAATAGAGGTGGTACCTCAGAAGAAATGGAAAAAATTTTATTTTCAAAAGAGTAATAAAAAGGTTTTTGTCCAAAATGATCTCTAGCTCCATATATTTTTTTTTTTTCACTATCAAAAAAAACAAATGAAAACATCCCTTTAATCAATTTAAGTGTTTTTTCCAAGCCTTTATGAACAAGTAATTTGAATAATACTTCAGTATCTGAGGATGTTTTAAAATCTATTCCTTCATCTAGTAAAAATGCTCTTAACTCTTCATAATTATAAATTTCTCCATTAAAAGATAGAAAATAAATTTGCTTTTCATCCGAAAAAGGCTGATTGGATCTTGACGAGGTATCAATGATTGATAGCCTTGTGTGCCCAATAGCCCATTCATCTTTTTTCAATAATCTTTGATTATCTGGTCCCCTATGATTTAGTAATGAAAAAGACTCTTTTACATTTCTTAATATTTTTTTTTCTACATTTGTATTCCAAATACAAAAAAAAATACCACACATTTGATCTAATCCTTTTTTAATACGATATGATAAATACCACTAAACATTTCCTCAAAACTTAAATCAGGAAAATTATTTTTTATAATTTTCCAAAAATTTTCAATTTCTTTAATTTTGGGAAAAATTTTTTTTCTATAATTAGGTGGTTCGATTTTTATACCTTCTAAATAAAATCCGTTATTACTAGCAATTTTGAGCAAATCAGAAACTTTATTACGAGGATAGGTTAAATCTTCAAAATAAAACCTACACATTTTTTCTTTCCTTTCATAGTGAAACTCTTCAACAAACCTCTTATACTCTTTATCAGTTAACAATAAGTGTCCCCATGGTATAGCAATGCTTGCATATCGATGAGGGCCTAGATATGAAAAAAAAGATCTATGTTTAATATAAAAATAAGTACCTTTTTTTGAAATTTTTGATATAGACTCAAATGCTCCCTCCCAGTTTGAAATATGTTCAATTGCTTTACAATAAATTATATCAAACTTTTCATTAAATTTATAAATGTCGTGAATGCCAAACCTTTCAAACCTATATTTTTTTGCTTTTGGAATTGCAATTTTTACATTTTGAGGAATAAAAGTAGAATTCTCATTGTATGTTAATTCAAAATATTTTCTATATTCTAAATTAGATTTACAACTATTTTTGATAAAGTTATTGATAGATGCAAATGTTTTATCATGATTATGTTTTTGCCAACTAGTTGAATGTTCTCCATCTAAAAAAGGATCAGTTCCAACAGATTCACTTAAGTTAGATAGTTCAAGCAATAATCTTGGAATCATACCATTTCCAGTTCCTATATCTAAAAAATTTTTATTATGAAGTTTTACTCCAAGTGATTTAAAAATATCCAAAATTTGATGAACCTGTAAAACAATTCTTCCAAGTTGTTCTCTTGATATTTTTGACTCAGGTTTTGAATCCCAATAGTTTGTTCCTGGTGATGTTGGTGACAATGCTGGTAATAAATATTTTTCAAAAGAAACAGGTAGTTTTGATTTATCATCTTTAATAAAAAATTTGTCTTCTTGTTTCATTTTATGTTTTCAGAGGTAGTTCATATCTACCCCAATGATTGACTATTGTTTTTCTATCATTTCTATTTAAATCATTAATTTTTTTATCTCTATATACACTGTCATTATTAAAATGTGTTGTAGAAATTTCTTCAAATATACAACCAGTTTTAGAGGAAAAACTATGCCATACACCCGGAAGTACCAAACAAATGTCTCCAGGGTAAAGAACCTTTTCCTTTCCATCTATCCATACGTTTAAACTCCCACTAAGTATCTGAAAAGTCTCTTCTTTTAATTTATGATGATGTGCTGGATGACTCTGGTTCGGTAATTGTATCAATATTTTTTTACAATACTCTCTATTTATTACATTTACTATTATTACTCCGGTTTCCCGAAAATTTTTTACTCCATAATGATGAGAATATTCAACCTCAAAATCACTATTTAAAATTATTTTTG
>MDSW01022714.1_pt1 | contig 15089 bp, 12 predicted proteins | sample 811171 | NCBI WGS metagenome assembly MDSW01 (sample SAMN05326641, study PRJNA326480) | marine metagenome | isolation source: seawater | place: Atlantic Ocean: North West | collected 2012 | reverse complement strand
GAAAATTGTGTTGGTTCAATACATGTGGGCGGCCCTGCTGATTTTAATATTCTAAATAGTAAGTTAGTTGATTATTGGTGCCAAACCCCTGGCAGCTCACCAATATCTAAAACATTTTTTTCAGGCTCTATTGTAAAATCTTAATAACTGTTTCATACCTTCTTTTAATTATCTAAGGTTTTGTAATGACTAATGGCCTGAATCAATAAAAATAATCATGCTTATAATTTCAAAATATAAATCTCCATAATAATTATGGGTTTTTATCGAAGTACTTTCGGCTGATAATGATAGTTATCAGAAATTGAATTGATACATGATTAAGTAACAGGCTTTCAGTGTAGCGTTTTTGTGGAAATAAGCCTTTTTCACTAAATATGGGGGGTTAGTAAGGTTTAGTTGTACTGACGATCTCGAATGAATGTGATTTCGGTAGAAGCTTACTGTTTGAAATGTAAAAATACTGTATTAGTTCACTCTCCTAAAAAAATTATTATGAAAAATGGTAGAACCAGAGTATCGGGACTTTGTTCCAGAGAGGATTGCGATGGACGACTTTCTAAGATCATTGCATAATTCAAATATTCGGAGAGAATCATTCATCAGTGGTTGGCTTGCCCATGACATTACGGGGCTCGTGGTCTAGGGGTTATGACGCCACCTTGACATGGTGGAGATCGCAGGTTCAATTCCTGCCGAGCCCACCAACAACTACAAACAAGTATTAATGATTATTCAACGAATATGAGATTCTTAGTTTTCCAGCACCTTTTGATTTGACATTTGTGATGCTCATTTCATCCAGTTTTGATGTATTGTCTACGTGCGTCCCACCGCATGGACATAGGTCTACGCCAACAATTTCAACCACTCTCAATTCTTTTACTGTATCAGGAATTCTATCCATAAATTTAGTATGCCTCATTTGTTCGTGCCTCAATATCCTCTCCCTTTCCCAATTATGTATCCTTACATTTTTATTTGATTTAATGATATCATTAACTGCCTGTTGCAAATCTTCGGAATTAAATTTGTCTCGATCAGGGAATAATAAATCAATTCTTGTATATTCCTCACTAATCTGATTGCCTACAGTTTCTGCAGAAAACATATCATTTGCTATTGCAGAAACTATATGCTGAACAGTATGCATTGTAGTATTTTTATTTCTTCTTACTTGATTAATAGTGCATAGAACTTCATCGCCTATATCGAAACCTTCTGTTGAAGTAACTGGATGTATTATTGATTCCCCAGGTAATGTTTCCAATAATTCCGTTTGTAAGTCAATATTCGTAATTGTGCCGGTATCCCCTTGTTGCCCTCCACCCCTAGGATAGCAGTATGTTTCTTTCAAAAAAATTTTATTTTCGGAAATATCTGTAATAATGCTTGAAAATGGTGGAGGATTAATTCCTGGGTGTTGAGTCATATGTAGTTTCTCTTGCAACTATTCACTCTCCAAAAATATCAATAAATTCGGATGTTAATATTTTCTCAGCAATAATTTCAGTATCTTCAGTGGTACTTCTATCGCCCTCAATCTTTGAAACATAACCTCTAAGCCAATTATGTATCTTTCTTACTGAATCGGAAGCATTTTCAGGGATGTTATCCAAAGCTTGACAAGAACAAATTAACTCACTAGAAATCACTGAAGATAATAATTTACTCGCCTTAAATGTCCGATATGCTCCAGTAGCTCCCATAGAAACGTGATCTTCTTTACCCATACTGACTGGAACATTCGTTGTTGAAACTGGATTGGATAATAGTGATAATTCAGCTATAACTGCTGCAGCAACGTATTGGACTATCATTAATCCACTTTCCAGCCCTTCATCATTAGCTAAAAAGGCTTTTTGACCACTCCATTGAGGGTCAAGAACCTGATTAATTCTTCTTTCGGAAATACTTGCTATTTCATGAGTGCAAATTGCCATGTTGTCACTAATAATGGCGAGGATTTGGCCATGAAAATTACCGCCACTAATAACTTCGGGATTCCCATTATTGGAGAAAACAAGTGGATTGTCTGTAGCCGAATTAATTTCTATACTGAGAATCCTCCTAGCTTCACGTAATACATCAATCATAGGCCCGTGTACTTGAGGTGCGCAACGGAATGAATAGGAATCTTGAACTCTATCGCAATCAATATGAGATTTATTAATATCAGAATTATTCAAGAAACCCCTAATTCTGCTTGCAGAGATTGACTGGCCTAGTTGAGGCCTGACATCATGTATCCTCTTGTCAAATGCTACATATGAGCCTTTTATTGCCTCAATTGAGGTAGATAATGCAGCATCTGCTGCAAAAATTAGCATCTCAAGATTTATGATACTTTGACATAAATATGAGCACATCTGGCTTGTACCATTAATCAATGAAAGTCCTTCCTTGGCCTGCAATTTAATCGGTTTAAGGTCAAAGGTAGCTAGTGCATCCTTCGAATTATGAATAATCCATTTTCCTTCGCTAGTTTGAATCTGAGATTTACTCTCGCCCATCATCGCTAGTGTCATATGAGAAAGAGGTGCAAGATCTCCTGAAGCACCTAATGAACCAATTCTAGGCACTACAGGAGCTATTCTATTATTTATCATTCCAATTAATAGTTGAATTAATTCTAATCTAGCACCTGAATATCCTTTAGCGAGCGAATTTGCTCTTACAAGCATCATCATTAGAACAGAATCAGGGTCCATTTTTTCTCCTAAACCACAAGCATGAGAACGAATGAGATTAGATTGTAAGTCTTCTAATTTATCAGTAGGTATATTCACATTAGAAAGAGCCCCGAACCCTGTATTAATGCCATATACGACCTCTCCACTAGATACTATATTATCAACAAGATTTCTTGATTCTTTGATTGTTGAAATAGATGTCTCAGATAACTTAACTTTGGTATTATAATTGGTAATTGAAATTACTTCTTCAATGGTTAGTGAATTGCCATCCAGTACAATCTCGCCACCACTCATATTACACCTCAGGATATCCTTTCAAGTAAACTCTTCGATACTTTACTAGGTACAGTGACTTTTAGATCAGGATCATTTTCCATGGCTCTTTTAATGGCAAAGATAGCTTCAGGGTTTTGCGCCCAAGCACGTCTAGCAATACCATTATTGACGTCCCAAGACAACATTGATTTGATATTTGTATCTGATTCACTGCTTCCATCAATTACCATTCCAAATCCACCATTGATTACTTCCCCCCAACCTACACCTCCACCGTTGTGTAAACTTACCCAAGTAGCACCTCTAAAAGAATCTCCAATGAAGTTTTGAACAGACATATCGGCAGTAAACATCGAACCGTCCCTAATATTAGCAGTTTCTCGATATGGGCTATCAGTTCCACTAACATCATGATGATCTCTACCTAGAACAATAGGTGAAGATATCCTGCCTTCGGAGATTGCCTTATTGAATTCCTGTGCAATTTTCACTCTTCCTCTTTCATCCGCATATAATATTCTAGCTTTGCTACCTACAACTAAATCGTTCTGATTAGCAGTTTCTATCCATCTGATATTATCGTAATATTGCCCTTTAATTTCAGAGGGAGCTTTTTCGGCCAAAGACCTTAGTACTTGAGATGCTATATCATCAGTAACGGCTAAGTCATTATCAGTCCCAGAAGAACAAACCCATCTAAATGGACCAAAACCATAATCAAAACAAATTGGCCCCATAATATCTTCAACATAAGATGGATATTTGAATCCAGATTCAGTATTATCTGAAAAAATATCTGCACCAGCCCTTCCAGCCTCGAGCAAGAAAGCATTACCATAATCCCAAAAATGCATCCCTTTTCCAGATAATTCATTGATTACATTAACATGTTTAATCAAACTTTCTTTAACTTTTACCTTGAATTCCTCAGGGTCATCAGAAATCATTTCCTTCATCTCGTCATAAGTCATACCATGTGGTGTGTAACCACCTAACCAGGGATTGTGTAAACTTGTCTGATCACTACCTAAATCCGGGATTATATTTTCATAATTTAATCTCTCCCAAACATCGATAATATTCCCGACATAACCTAGAGAAACAGCTTCTTTATTCTTTAGACACTCTCTTAGTCTGATGACTAATTTATCTAAATCATGGAATAACTCAGATAACCAACCCTGCTCATATCTTTTTATTCCGGCGTGAGAATTAGAATCAGCAATTACGGACACCGCGCCAGAGATTACTGCGGCTTTGGCCTGTGCTCCTGACATCCCCCCTAATCCTGAAGTCACATATAGTAATCCACCTAACCCCTCTTTTGTATCAAAATTCAGATACTTCCTTGCAGCATTAAGTATTGTTAATGTTGTTCCATGGACAATCCCTTGCGGACCAATGTACATATACGACCCAGCAGTCATTTGACCATACTGAGACACACCTAAAGCATTCATTACTTCATAGTCATTTTGAGAAGAATAATTAGGTATTGTCAAACCATTAGTAATTACTACACGAGGGCTATTCTTATTGGAAGGAAATAATCCTAATGGGTGTCCGGAATACATCACTAATGTTTGATTTTCATTCATTTTCGAAAGATAGTGCATAGTTATCCTATACTGTATCCAATTCTGGAAAACACTCCCATTCCCACCATAAGTAACCAATTCATGAGGGTATTGGGCAACTTCTGGATCGAGATTATTTTGAATCATGAGCATAATACAAGCTGCTTTTATATCATTACTAGGATATTGGGATATTGGACGTGCATACATATCATAATCAGGCCTAAAACGATGCATGTAAATATGGCCTAAATCATTTAATTCTTTACTAAATTCAATCGCCAACTCCTCATGCCATTCTTCAGGAAAATATCTCAATGAGTTTGCAATTGCTAATTTCTTTTGTTTTTCATTCAGTACATTAGGTCTTTTAGGGGCATGATCTACTGACTTATCCAATTCTTTTTTTGGCGGTAGTTCTGGTGGAACGCCAAATTTAAACTCTTCAGAAAAATCGGTCATGATTTCATCCTCCCAGAAACAATATCTCTAATTTGTGTAATTAATTCTTTAGATTTAGTAAGTATTATTGTAGTATCTTCCTGAATTCTATCTAATTTTTCATTACTCATTGTGTCAACATTAATTTTAACATTTAATGTGGCAATATAAACAGCAGTATAGGCTAATTCTGAGGAAGCAGCTAAGTCGGTAATCGCGTTCAGATTACCAAATCTAGCTAAATCTGGCAATAAAGATAATAATTTCAGTCCCTCTTCTGCTATTTCCGAAGGTGTCTGAGCAGCTCCAATAGTAGATTCAAGTATAGCTAACTTTCTTGATTCAATTTCCACATCATTACCCCTAGGCATTCGATATGATTCCATTACTTTATCAAATGCCAATGAATCATCACCTGCCAAAGAGATAGATTTTTCCAAGGTTTCAATACTAGAATTTATGATTAAATTAGATATTTCATGGCCTTCCTGCCATTTCTCTTTTCCGATCGTAAGTCTTGAAACCATTACTGCTAATGAATGAGCATGAGCAAGCGTTAGAGCTGCAACAGTGCCACCTCCGGGGGTAGGAGATTTAGAGGCAATTTGCTCTAATATCGACATGTAGCCATCATTCATCAGTTACACCTCGGTTTTCTATCGCCCATTCAATTATACTTACATTTGGGTTAAATTTTCTAAGATGATCTAATCCTAAACCTTCAATTGCAGATTCGACTAATTCTTCATCTGATGCATTCTCAGGGTCTGAGGAAAACCATTTGCCGGAGTCGAGCATAGCACTTAATGGAACTAAACCAACTAGTTCTGAGCCACAAGTTTCGACACCATGATCATTCACTATAGATTTGACTGCTTCGAAAGCCTTATGCATCGATGTTTCAGATACATTTTGAAGATTCATCGATACCTGAGATATCGATGATGATGGTAATGGAACACCCATCCCTTGAACATAATTAAGTAGTCCTTTTATTCTCATTTTTTTTCCATCTCTTTTAATTAATCTGCCAGATGTTCTTATCATTGAACCAGCAATCTTTGAGGCTTTTGCGTCGGTTTCATTAACATTCACGTTGTAAGCTACTAAGACATTTCTTGCTCCAATTGCTACTGCTCCAAAACGCATTTCATTTTCACCCCATTCGCCCGACCAAACATCTGGCATACGAGTATCTTCATCCCCCCATTCGCCACCATTAAATCTAGATTCAAGACCTTCATATTCCATCTTCCTTAGACTAGCTAGTGATGATCTTTGGTCTGATGAGGACGCATTTCCATAAAAGAAATGAGGGACTTTTACACCTATTAATTTAGATAATTCTTTTGCTGAATTAACACAATATTCCATGGAATTATCTGATAAAGGGACAAAAGGACACACATCAACAGCACCCATGCGCGGATGGTTTCCAGAATGACTCCTCATATCTATTAATTCTAATGATTTTATTATAATTGCATAAGCACCTTTTGTAACACTAGCAGGATCTCCTGCGATTGTAATTACTGTTCTATTGTAATCAGAGTCAGGTTCACAACCTAATACTTTAACACCTTCAATTTGTCTAGCAGAATCTACAATTGAATTTATGACATCTAAATTTCTTCCTTCGCTAATATTTGGAACACATTCAATTAGAATACCATCCATTCAAACACCTAACCGTACAAACGATCGGGACCGTTATTCTTTACCCCTTTTCTTTTTGTATCTATAGATGAAATTGCTTCCTTAAAATGGGCCATTTTGCACTTAGAAACCCCTTCGGAAATAGCCTTCATGCCTACCTCAATTGTAATTGCTTTAATTTCAGCACCACTATATCCTTCTGTGATTATAGCCAACTTTGAGAAGTCTACGCTCTTATCTAATGGCATTTTCCTAGCATGTACGTTGAAAATTGCCTCTCTTCCCTCAATAGTCGGTAAAGGAATCTCAACTATCCTATCGAATCTACCAGGCCTAAGTAATGCTTTATCTAATAGTTCAGGACGATTAGTTGCGGCAATAACTTTGACATTTTCGAGAGAATCAAAACCATCTAATTCTGAAAGAAGTTGCATTAATGTTCGCTGAACTTCCCTGTCTCCTGATGTAGATGAATCAAGTCTTTTTGAGCCAATAGCATCAATCTCATCAATGAAAATAATACAGGGCGACTTCTTTCTAGCGAGAGAGAATAATTCGCGAACCATTCTACCTCCTTCTCCAATATATTTCTGAGCGAGTTCAGAGCCTACTAAACCTAGGAAAGTTGCATTTGTATGGCTGGCAACTGCTTTAGCAAGCATAGTTTTTCCAGTACCTGGTGGGCCTGTCAATAATACCCCCTTAGGAGGTTGAATTCCAAATTTCTCGAAAGATTCAGGTTTCTCTAGAGATAATTCAATGGCATCTCTAATTTCTTTAATTTGATCATCTAATCCACCTAAATCTGAATATTTAATGTCCGGTTTTTCTAATATTTCTGCACCTGAGACTAATGGGTCAAATGCATCATCGAGTATATCTATTACAGCTAAAGTGTCCTGATTCATAGAAACACGAACTCCGGGGAGAATTTTTGAATTGTCAATTCTAGGATTCTTAGATACTAAGAATATTGTACCATTCGAGCTTCTAACAACTATTTTCTCTCCAATAACATCCTGAACATTGCCAATAATATAAGGTGGAGTTCGCAGACTTCTTATCTCCTCATCTAATCTATTAACTCTCTTTTTCAATTGGCTCAATTCATTTTCGAGAAACATTTTTTCAGTCATTAATTGTTTAGCATCTTCAGATAATAAAGAATACTGTTCTTTCAGTTCACTAAGAGCCTTTTTCGATACAGAATCACTGCCAATATCGGTAGTTGTTTTGTCCTTAGATGGTGAACCGGCGCGACTCGTCATACGACTACCTAATGCATTATACATTTGACGCTTATTACCCGAAGCAGTCTTGTATCACACTGTGCTCGCAGTTTCATGGCATCTTGCGAGCTGTGTGGTAATGAGAAAGTTTCCACCAGAAAAGCGCGCACTGCAGGCATCCAAGTAGATGCTTGTGGGAGGTGTATTGAATCAATGAATCTACAAGTAGTTGAATTGCCTCCAAAGTTCACAAAAATGATTTCTAAAAAGAAGAATACCGTCACTAGTAGAGGAATTGCAGGGAAAGACATCATGGCTAGAAAAGAAAAAGAATTGGCTTCAGACTTCCATAAAAGGATTATTCAGGGAAGAAAGAAAAAAGGTTGGGATCAAAGAACTTTTGCCTCTAAAATGAATGAAAGATTAAACATAGTTCAGAAAATTGAAAATGGCGGTAGACCTACTGACAAATTAATTCAAAAAATAGAAAAAATATTATCAATAGAACTCAATGTTGAACGGAGTTCAGAACATACTTCTACGATGACAACAAAGAAGAGGAATATGACAATTGGCGATGCACTTGAAGATTTACTGTCTCGGAGGGAGGAATAGTGAGGAATGTCCCTCTACACATCATACATTTAGAACAAGATGATCCGAAGAAATGTACTGCTAGAAGATTGGAAAAATTTGGCCATGCAATTCTTCATACTAACATTAAGAAATCGCCCAAGAGAGGTTTTTTGTTGGACCCAAAGGCAGGAGTATTGTTAGGTCCTGATGATAAAAACAGCATAGACAGAGGGTCATCAATAGTAGCCTTAGATTGTTCATGGAAGCAAATTGATAGTTCACTAAAATATATCGAGAAAAATACTAGATTAGAAGGTCGGACTCTGCCTTGTGTACTTGCAGCAAATCCAGTTTCTTGGGGTAAACCTGGAAGATTGTCTACCTCTGAAGCATTAGCGTTAAGTTTGGTTCTAATCGACAGATGGGAACAGGCTAGGAATATTATGAAGCCTTTTCGATTTGGTGAATCATTCTTTCAATTAAACGCAGAGCCTCTAGAAGCATATGCTGAAGCGAAAAGTAACTCTGAACTTGCAGAAATCCAGTGGGAATTTTTTGATAAACCAGAATCATCTGACTTGTGAACCAGTTGGCATATCAGAATCAAGTGTCAAGACTGAAACATTACCATCTCCATCATCTGCAGCTAATATCATACCTTCAGACATTATCCCTCTAAGTTTTCTAGGTTTGAGATTAGCGACGAAAACGACTTGTTTCCCTAACAATTGTTCTTTTTCATATATTCCTTTCAGTCCTGCACAAACAGTCCTAGTTGATTCAGGACCATCTTCAATGGTAACAACATACAATTTATCGGCATTAGGGTGATCTTCAATCGCCACTACTTTCCCAGTCTTCATTTCTACCTTCACAAAATCTTCAAAATCGATATAATTCACATCCTCGTCGTTAACTTCTTTACCATCTGTATCGCTACCCGCAATTAGTTTTTCTCTTTCTAATATTTGCTCAATATCTAACCTGTTGAACAAAGGTTTAGGTTTATCACCATTCCAAGAAAAAATATCATCAAAATTGAATGCGTCTTCATATAATATATCGTCCATATTATTTTCTTCACCCATCATTGACCATAATTCATCTGATTGGAATGGTAAAAATGGACGTAAGGCTATAGCAAGTCCTCTACATACTTGCCAACAAAATGCTAATGTGGATAGAGATTTAGATTTCTCTGGAGAATCTTCCAATTTCATATATTTCCATGGCTCAGAATGTTGAATCAACCCATTACCTATTTGTGAGATATTCATTATTGATCTCAAAGCCTCTTTGAAACGCTGTTTCTCCATGGAATTAATAGCACTATTCAATAAATTCTGAATTTTATTCATTGAATCTTTATTATCATCTTCATTAAAATATTGAGCTAATGGATTTTCTCCATCTAACGATTCTAGTCTATGAGATAAAGTCATTACTCGATGGACAAAGTTACCATAAGTTCCGATTAACTCATTATTGACTTTGTCAACATATTCTTCCCATCGGAAATCTGTATCATGCCCCTCTGGCATGTTTATGGATAAGAAATAACGAAGAGTATCAGGGTTATGATGTTCCAAGAAAGAAGGCAACCATACTGCATGTTTCCTACTTTTACTGAATTGTCCTCCTTGAAGCATCAAATATTCCATGGCTGGAACGTTGCTTTCTAATACTAATTCACCAGGTTGGATTAAACTACTAGGAATATTACCAGAATTTGCTGAATTTAGCCCCATAATAATAGCGGGCCAGATAACTGTATGAAAAGGGATGTTGTCTTTACCCATGAAATAAATATGCTTTGGCTCGATGCCTTCGTCGGATTTCATCCACCATTTTTTCCAGTCATCATCATTTGTAGAATAATTCTCAGACCAAATTTGTGAGCAAGTTAAGTATCCTTGAACTGCTTCGAACCAAACATAAATTCTTTTACTATCCCACTCTACACTAGAAATTGGTAATTCAATGCCCCATTCCATATCTCTAGTAACTGCTCTTGGCCTTAGACCCATATTAAGCCAGTTTTTTGTCATCGCTCTAACATTTGGTTTCCAGATTTTTTGTTTCTTCTGAGAATGTTTTTCAAGCTCATCCTGAAACTGATTAAGTTGAAAGAAGAAATGATCTGTATCTCTAATCTCTATTTTGGCATCAGGATCCATTTTAGAGCGAGGATTCACCAATTCACTCGATTCATAGGTTGAGCCGCATTCATCACACTGATCCCCTCTAGCCCCCTCAGAGCCACATATGGGGCAATCTCCTTCGACATACCTATCTGGAAGAAATTTAGTCACTCCATCGGCACTAATCGAACAGTATTGTTGCATTGTTTGTTGCTTAAGGAAACCTGAATTTTTCAGTAATGTAAAATACTCTTTAACTAATTCCTTATGCCTAGGGTCTGTTGTACGATTGTATAATGCACCTCCATATTCTATCCCTCTCGAATCAATATTTTCACCCCAAGAACATCCTAAATCAATTAATGCTTGAGTGTTAATTTGATGAAACCTATCAACTATTTCTTGAGGGTGGACTTTTTCCACGTCAGCAGTGACAGTAATTGGAGTGCCATGCTCATCAGAGCCACTACACATGATTACAGAACGGCCTCTGGACCTTTCATACCTATACTGAATATCGGCAGGTAAACAGTTCCCTGCAACATGACCTAGGTGCAAGGGACCATTTGCATACGGCCAAGCCATAAATATCGCTACATGCTCGATTTTCTTCATCTCCAATATACGTCTATAGCAAATGCGTGAGGCACCATGTTTATGTCTTAATCGCTCTTGTTACGTCCCGAACACACCCGCTTGTCAGGCTGTTACAACACTAAAATCAATCTAAAAGTTCTCTAAGAGGCAATAAAAGTGGAACCTACTACATTAATTATTTTTTATGCTTCGCTAGCATTAGGTGCTTCCTTCTTATGTAGCATTCTAGAAGCTGTTTTACTATCAACAACTCATGGACACATAGTTGCACTAAAAGATACTCATCCGAAGATAAGCAGAACATGGAGTGAATTCAAAGATGATCCAGAAGGGCCTCTGACTGCGATTTTAACTCTTAATACAATAGCACACACAGTAGGAGCCTTAGGAGTAGGTCATGAAGTAGAGAACGCTTGGGAAGGAGAATATGTGATTGCTGTTTCTGCATCACTACTGACTATAGCTATTTTATTGCTAAGTGAGATTCTGCCTAAAACTATAGGCGCTCTATATTGGAGGAAATTAACTGTCAGCTCTGCTAGAATCTTGAGAATTTTAATGTTCGTATTGTTGCCGATAGTTTACCCTATTGAGAAACTTCGGTCTATTTTCCCTTCAGTACAAAATGAAGCTGTAACGAGGGATGAATTATCACATCTAGCAGATATCGCAGAAGAAAGTCAGGTAATTGAAAGAGATGAAGAAAAAGTTATACAAAATTTACTAGGACTAAGGGAAAAAACGGTAGCATCTATCATGACCCCAAGAGTAGTAATGGAAACAGCATCTAGTGACGAATCAGTTGCAATGATTAGGGAAAGGATACCAATCATGGTCCATGGCCGAATGCCGGTAACTATCAATCAAAATATTGATGAAATTCATGGAATGGTTCTTCGGAGCGAAATACTGAGAGAAGCCGCAGCAGATAATGATGAAAAATTAATGAAAGATATTTCTAGAGATATTAATTCTTGTAGAGATGTAGATTCAGTAGATAAAGCACTGGATATATTGTTAGATAATAAAGAACAAATATTGGTTGTTAAAGATGAATTTGGAGGAACTGTAGGTCTAGTGACTATGGAAGATATAATTGAAACATTACTAGGTGTTGAAATTGTTGATGAAGATGATCAGGATGCTATAGAGGAAGGTAATCATCACGAAGATATGAGGGAACTAGCCAAAATCAGGTACGAAGAACTTGAGTCGGCTGAAGAGTAATGACCTAGAATGGTAGTATCTTTTTGAGACGAGAAGTCATTTCTAAGTATCTATCCTCATGCTCAGTACCTGGCATATTAATTTTGAATTGCCAATATCTCCATGCAGCGATAGATAAAGTAGCGAGTCTGTGCAAATCAGGAAGTGCTGAAATCTCATCTTTTGACAATTTTCTAACAGACTGGTAGCCATCCAGGATGGCTTTCCATCTTTCTTCTACGGGCTCACCACCTTCCCAACCAAAACCAACAAATGTCATCATTAAGTCAAATGCCAGTATATCATTACATACTTCTTCAAAGTCAAGTATAGATATTGCAGAATTATCTCTACCAATCACATTGTCAGGAAATAGATCTCCATGAATTATACCTCTAGGTAAATTTTCAATATTATGATACAAAGATCTTGACGACTTCAGCAATAATAAGAAGTCTGTCCATTCATTATTTTCATTTGCAATATTGAATAATTTTTCAAACAAACTAATACCCATAGAAAAATCACTTTTCAAGTTAATTGGAGGAGTTATTAGGTGCATCTCGGCTTGAATTTTAGCTAATGAGAACAATGATTCATAGTCAGATTTTAACCAACTACCTTCGACAAATGGTAAAATTGTCCAAGGTAGGCCATCACGCATTATGAGATAACTACCATTATCAAAGACGATTGGGCTAGGTGTTGGAACTCCAGATTTGGCTAAATATGAAGTTATTTTTAGTAAATAATTAACTTGATCTTCATCTTGTTCATTCCAAATCTTAAGTACAAGTTTAGTATTATTTTTCAATACTAATTTATAGTTCGAATTCGCCCAGCCGCCATCTAGCTTTTCTATGGTGACTAGATTTTTGTATCCTGCTTTTTTAATCACCTCAGAAGCCTCCTCAAGAGTTACTTCTGTGTATGCCATAGATGTACTACATCTGTTATATATATCGTATTATCTATAAGAGATATTCCAATGAAAGGATTAAATTATCTAAGCATCATCTATAATTTGTGGGGATATCTGAACGAGAACTCGAGTTGTCCCTCGATGAAATACTAAAGAAGAGAGAGATGCACATCAGCAAATCCCTTTCTATAGGCCATGGAAAACCACTACACATTACAAAAGGAAAGATGCAGTATCTATATTCTAAGTCTGGAGAAAAATATCTAGATTTAGTCAATAATGTGTGTCATGTAGGTCATTGTAATCCGCATGTGGTTAGTGCTGGTCAAAAACAGATGGCACAACTAAACACCAATACTAGATATATCTACGATGGTTTGACAGAATATGTTGAGAGAATTGCCAATACTTTACCAGGTCAACTGAATGTTGGTTTTTTAGTTAATTCCGGTAGTGAAGCAAATGAGCTTGCTATTAGACTTGCCAGAGCATATACAAAAAATCACGATATTGTAGTTGTTGAGGGTGCATATCATGGGCATACTGGAATGTTAATAGATCTAAGCCCATATAAATTTAGAGGACCCGGAGGGAAAGGAAACCCAGAAGATTGGGTACATGTAGTTCCGGTTCCAGACACATACAGAGACAATTCAAGAGATTACATAGGGGAACTACAAGATATTGTAGAAAAGGCTGAACCGGTAGCAGGTTTCATCATTGAATCTATGCTTTCATGCGCTGGACAAATTCCTCTTCCAGAAGGATATCTGGCTAAATCTTTTGAATGCGTTCGTAAAGTTGGAGGATTATGTATTGCCGATGAAGTCCAAGTAGGATTTGGTAGAGTGGGAGATAATATGTGGGCATTCGAGGGACATGGAGTTATCCCTGACATAGTTGTAATGGGTAAACCAATTGGAAATGGACATCCTATGGCTGCAGTATTTACAACTAAAGAGATAGCATCAGCATTTGAAGAGATGGAATTCTTCTCTACATTTGGAGGGAATCCAGTATCTTGCGCTATCGGAATGGCTGTCTTAGACGTAATAGAAAATGAAAAATTAATAGAAAATTCAAGAGCGATGGGCGAATTATTTATTGATGGTTTAACTAAACTAAAACAACAGCACAAATTAATCGGAGATATAAGAGGGAAAGGTTTGTTTCTAGGTATTGAATTGGTTAAAGATCACTCCACACTTGAACCGGCAAGCAAAGAAGCAAAATCATTAGTTGAGGGGATGCTATCAAGAAACATATTACTAAGCATAGATGGGCCTAGAAAAAATGTAATTAAAATTAAGCCACCTTTGGTCATTTCAGAAAAAGATGTTGAAAAAACTCTAATTTCGCTCGGTGAAATACTAAGTGGTATAGAAGAAGAAAAATCAACCAATAATAGTTAAACCTGTAATCTTAGTCGCAATAAAAGTAGCGAACATGGAAAAAGGAAAGAGACTTTTTACTCCCGTATTATTGATAGGTTGTTCAATAGTTTTAGTAGGGTTTGCCATTAGAGCATCATTTGGTGTATTCCAAATACCAATTCAAGATGAATTCGGATGGCCAAGGTCTGAATTTAGTTTAGCAATAGCAATACAAAATCTTGCATGGGGATTTGGTGCTCCATTTTTCGGGGCCTTTGCTGAAAAAATAGGTGATAAAAAGGCAATTATCCTAGGTGCAATATTATATGCTCTAGGACTTATATTATCTGCCGGGGCTAACACTCCGATTGAAATACAATTCTATGAGATATTAGTTGG
>MDSW01193252.1_pt1 | contig 15090 bp, 13 predicted proteins | sample 811171 | NCBI WGS metagenome assembly MDSW01 (sample SAMN05326641, study PRJNA326480) | marine metagenome | isolation source: seawater | place: Atlantic Ocean: North West | collected 2012 | reverse complement strand
TTGGTGAAAGCGGCGATATTTTTTGCAATTTGAATTCCAGAATCATCATCGATCCAAATGTTTGTACGGCACATACCGTGGTCTCTGTGAGCGATCTTCACGCACTGGGTTCCACCATTGTACATCACTTCTTCAAGTGCGTCATCTTCCATAAGAACTGCTAGGTCGCCATATGGGTTTGGTTCAACTGCACCATCTACGTGATAAATCGGTGAAGGATGGTTTTCTTCAGTATAAATTGTCACTCGGCCGTATTGTGCTAAGACTTGTTCGCTCATTTTTCATCCTCCAATCATTATGACTGCCCCAAGATAGAGGCCCATAGAAAGTGCAATCCACCCTGGCATCCACCAAAGTGCATCTTTGAAACGGCCGAGCATCCGGCCAGAAACTCCAATCGCAATTGCAGATGCTGCTCCAAAGAATAATGAGAAAGTGAGGTTGAAAGAATCGATTTGAAAGCCCCTGTTTGCAGGTGCAAATAAACCAACGATGAAGGCGATAAGAACAGGTAGGCCGATACAGACGAAAAGAACAATCAGTATACCCCGGCCCAATAATTCCTCTTCCCGCTTATTCATGAGGTCATTCAGACGTTCGTAATCCATTGCTAAATCGGAAAGAATCCCTTGGAGGGGTGCATCTTGTTCAATGGCTGTCTCGATTAGGACCATCACACGTTGAACTTGTGAGGAACGAGTTTTTGCTGAAAAAGCAGCAAGAGCAGCATCAAACGAGGAAGAATGGCTTTCTTCAAGCGTTTCTTTGAGTAATTTTCCTAGAACACCAGGGAGGGTTTTCGATTGCTCCATCATCGCTTCCTGTATACCTCTTCCGGCTCCAACTGAATCGGAAAGAGATTCGAGTAAAGAAGGGAGTGCGTTCTCTATAGAGCGGCGTCTTGTACGTTCTCGCATTGGAGGGATTCCTCCTGCAGCACTTGCCAAACCAAAGACAACCAAAACCAATAACAAAAGATTCTCGTTAAATGTTTCAATCAACCCGAACAGCATCAAATCACAACCCTGGATCCTTTGTGTGTGCTTTCAGACCAATCAAGACCATTCCAATCAAGGTTGCAATAAGTCCACCATTCACAACAGAATTAATGGTGGATGTTGGAGGTAATTGCATAAATGCGCCTAAATCGCCCCCCATAAGTTGTGGAACAAGTCCAGCAATAGCGAGGATGATAGGACCGATCATTCCGATAGAAAGGAGAGTTTCAGGAACAGCACCAAGTTCTTCGATGTACTTCTTCACCGACTCAGTACGCTCTTCTTCCATACGAGAACCTTGTTTCCGTATAGTTTCAATAATGTCCGTATTCTGTGTGACATTCGTGTACATTGTGTTGATAAGACGGCGGTATCCTTCAGAATCCGCTTTGTTCATCAATGTCTTCAATTCAGGACCGAGTCCACGACTGCTTCCCTTCCGCAAACGCCCCATCATATTGGAGAAGTCTTCAGAAATAATGCCATATCCACCACTTCCGATGGTATGAATTGCTGCTTCAAGACCAACGCCGGAAGCCATCAAGACATCCAAAGTTCGGATGACATAGAGAACTTCTCTCTGCTCATCCAATTTTCGCATAACTTCACCTCAAACAATATCTTCAAGCAATTCGAACGTGAACATTTCATTCGATCCGTCGTATTCCATTGAAGCGAAAATCACTTTCACATCACGTTCTTCGAATGGGTCGTGGATATAGGGTTGTCCAGAACGGAACATGGCCAACACACGCTTGTAATCATCGAGTGTTATTTCACCAGTAACGCTGTAAGCTGCTGATTCTGAACCTTCATCATGCAAATCATCGCCTTCTTCACCACGAATAATCGTTCGAGTTAAACGTCGGGTCAAACGCACCTTCATGTCACAATTGGGAATACGAACCCAATCTGCACTTGTCGTTCCGGATGCGGGGCGAATAAAAAAATCCATGCCAGCCATTTCTTGACCTCTAATTTACCCACGCAGTGGCAAGGACTTCAATGTTGGGGGTGGAAATCATCAGGACACTATTCTAAACCAACCGAATCTTGGTTCGTGAAGTGTTCCTTCGTTCGAAAGTTCATCGAGCTTTTCTTCGGCAAGGCCTCGGTCGAATCCTCGTGCCACCGCATTGGTCAATACGGACTCAAAATCAACACCATCGCCTTGGTCGAGTTGCTCAATAATCGAGAGAATTGTTTCCTTTACTTCAGATTCTCCACCAGATTCTGACTCACCAGATTCTTCATCGGTTCGGGGGACTGGTGGAGCAACTGGTTGGCTGGCTGCTTCCATTCGCCCTTCTGCAATATCCAATGCTTGCATGATGTTAAGGGTGTAATTTTCAGTATCGATTTCGCCGTAGTGGTTTCGAGAAACAAGAAGACCATCTATCATATGTTGTGGAATACCAGCAGCTACCAAGCCTTCACGTGTAGGTTCCGCAGCCAATGAATCAGTAAAATGCTTCATTCTTTGAAGAGTGTCTTCACAGGTCCGTGTTAACCAGAGTGCATATTGTTGTGCATCAATTTCACAAGCCTCTTCTGGGCGCAGTGAAGTATAGATTGCACCTTCATCGGTTTGGTACCATCGGGATTTAGCAACCATGAGAAGGAGAACTGGTTCACCAACCTCGGTTTTCTCTACCAAAGTAAGGGTCAATTCACGCATTGATTCACTTGCATAATCTCCGACTGAGAAATAATGGAGCCCAGAAGGGTCCCGCATCTGCCCTTGATAGAGCGTTGAACCGTTGGATGTTTCTCGAACTTCAAGACGTTCTAAGAGACCTGCTACGACCACTCGGTTGACTTTCGCACCGAGTTTGGTAATGACGAAAGAGGGGTCGTATTCACCTGAGCCTTTCTCATTGAGCGTTGCTTCACTGAATTCCGAAGCAAGCATATGCCATGCAGGTTGCCTTTTTGCTCGGCCGCCGGATTGCATCAAGAAACCCTCCATTGAGCTCGAATTTCAGTCGCACGTAATCCTGCGTCTTCTTCAACCATATATGCGCCATCTGCGAGCAGCATAGCACCTTGTTCATCGACAATAGTTCGACCTGAAGCATTGATTTTACGTCCAAGCATTTTCCCACGCAAGGATTGGACAAAAGCCACTTGACCTGCATCGTTGACCGCATCTTGAAGTTGCGATTCATCCATTCCAAGAAGACTCAGTGTCGCTTCTTTATTGGTTAACAGAGAGACACTGGAACGACCATCATCGATGGCCAAACGGAGGCGAACATCGGTGTTGCCATCATTTGGACCATGTTCGGCACATGTCCCTTCACGCAAAACACGTCGACATTCTGTGCATCGTTGTATGAATCCTGAATCCTCTCGGACACTGACAACAATCGCACTGGTCGAGATTCCAACACGGCTGGAGCCGGTTGAAAGGTCATGCAAAGCGACCTCAACAGTATGATTCTTCAAATCCAATTCACTGTCCCAAGGTGGTGCATCAAGAATTTCGACTTGGTCGGCGTTATCGACGGTGATATCGGGTATGCCTTGCCATGCTCGCACACGTACACCTTTGAGGCGAACCGTGATAGGTAGTTTGTCTTCAGAAATAGGAAGTTCACTCCAAGCACTCATTCGACAACGTCCTGTTGGGTCTGCGATTTGTCCAGACCAAAGGAAACGCTCTTCTCCATCACGAGTGAATGAGCGTTTTGCCCATTCAGTGATTTGAACGACTGCGTCAACATCACGTGCACCATCTCTTAATTCGGAAAGTGTGAGAACAGTTTGTTCTGAAAGTGCATCCGTATCAGCGAAGTTCTTATCGTGGTAGATTTCGATTTTTGAAGTTCGGCCGAAATTAAGTTCTGGTGTATCTCGGAATGTTCGCACTTGTGCCCCTTCAATCTTGAGAAGCGTCCCTACTTCATGGTCAAATGGTTCCCAAGAAAGGAAACCGATGGTTCCAGATTCATCTGCCAAACGGCCTCGAACGATGTCGATTGAACCCGAGCCATCCTTCCGATGAATCTGGTCTGGTCGAGCAGCAAGAATTCGCCCCACAATGCAAACATAGCCCTCTGCCGGCAGAGTCGAAATGTCCTGTGGTTCGCCAGGTGCGACCACTGGACGGGTCCCTTCACGGACAACAGCAATACGAGTTGATTGATTGATGTTCAAAGACATCTTACCTTGGTATTCGTTTACTGAGGCACCTTCAATTCGAACGACTGAACCAGGGGTGATGTTTGTGTTTGGACCCCAGTCCTTGTATTCCCAACGGTTCTTTTCGCCGTTTTCTTCCCAAGGGTTGTCTTCAAGAAGACCAAAGGCGATTTGCTTTTCCTCACCACGAATCGTTTGATCCCGGATGTTGTGTGAAATGATTTCAACTTCGATTTCGATGTCGCGGTCGTCGCCTTTCAGTTCATTGAGGCGGCTTACCTTGCGTGTCGATTTAGGTGAAGATGTTGATGTCGAAGAACCAGCGGATGGAGTCGGTGTCGTTTCACCCTTGAAGCGTCGAAGAATCGAGCGCATAGCATCCTGAGGAGGAATAAAGAATTCTTTCTCGTACTTTGCAAAAGCGGCCGATATTTCTTCAGGATCTGCGTCCGGACATTCTGCAAGTATCGATTGAACATGCGTTTCGTATTTTTCAGACATCGCAATGACCTCCGCCAGGCGTATTCGTTCGGGGCCTGTACGGAGAACAGGCTGCGGGCTTTCGTGCGATTTGGTTGAGTCTGTACACTCCCTTGACCTCCATGAATGAGTAGAGGAGAGACGACAGGCCATAAAGAATGCCGTGATGTTTTTTCCTTTGACTGGATTATCGAATCAAGGGACTGAGAGACTTAGACAGGGTTGATTCGGAGCCCTTCCATCAACAACACATCCGGAAGGTGCATGTTGCCGGAGGAATAGGAGCCCTGAACACGGACATCGTTTCCAAGATAGACCTGTTGAGAAAGTGCCTTTGCCAAATTGCCGGATAATCCTGCTTGCTTAACAGGGCCGAGGATTTCCCCGCCTTCAACTCGCAACAATGTACTCGATGTTACTGAGAAGTCGCCACTTGTGGGATTCGCCGTATGGGCGCCCATGACGCTGTGAACGATGTATCCGTCTTGCATGCGTTCTAGAAGAGCGTCTTGTGAGGAACTTTTCTGAGAGGATAACATTTGTAAATCCGCACAGCCGGTACTTGGTGGACTTTGATGTCCCCCTCGTACGGCGCAACCGTTTGATTCCGCTTGGTCAATACGACCTTCAGCCACTTGTTGTGCAGCATCTCTTGTTGACCAGAGTGAACCGGTAAGGCGCCCATTTTCGACCAAAGTTTGACGCCGAGTTGGAACGCCTTCACCATCACGAGAGGAGGCGGACTTGCCACCTTCCAATCGACCATCATCGATGAGTGAGAGGTCTTTGGCAAGGACTAATTCACCTTGTTTACCAGACCAAAAAGATTCATTGCGAACCAATCGGTCTCCTCGGACAGCAGAAGGAACAACCATCGAAAACAACGGTGAAAATCCTTCACTGGTCATCAAAACGGGTGTATCATGAGCTTCTGTGTTCACTTCAATAGGTCCACGAGTCTTCTGTGCCCAATCTACAGCAACTGCAACACAATCGGGAACATTTGTCAGACGTTGACGACTCGAATCTCCCTCGTATGAACTGGTCAACTCATCATCGGCATCAATCGATACTTGAACGCCGATTCCGTGAGAAGTTGTTACGCCACTCGACTCGATTCCCTCACTCGAAAAAATCGCACCAGCACTCGCTCCAACGCCTAATCCGCCTCCAGTGACAACTGCTCGTTTATCAAGAGAGGAAACTTCACTCAAAATCGCATCTGCCTGCTCTAAGAGGTCTTCAGGCCCGATGCTGAGAATATTTTTATCAAATAATCCAGCAACTTTGTCGGCTTTTTGCTCACTTGGTAAAAGAAAACCAGCAACTGAAGGTGATGCTTTGGCAATATCACGGGCTTGTTGAATGGCATAATCTGCGGAACCAAGATCGACAAGATAAGCATATCCAAAACGTCCATCTTCGACTACACGTATGCCATATCCGCCTTCACCGCCGCCAGCAGCAAGTGAAATTTTTCCTGCTTCGATATCGATGCTGTGGCCATAGGATTGTGTTGCAACAACTTCCCATTGCTGAATGCCTTGATTTTGACAGATTTTTCCGATGTTTCGGCAACCCTCAGCGATACGGTCAACTGCATCATCTGGTAACATGTTCATCCCACCAGTGCTTGAGAAATGCGCATAATTGGGCCACCGTCCCCTACAGGTACAGTTTGGCCTTTACCACAGAAGCCAGGGGCTGCAAGGCGTGCGTCTCGAGTCAAACCATCGACGTCTTTGAGAATTTGAAGTGTTAATCCGCTGACGCTCACATCTTTCAGGGGGCGTGTGAGTTCGCCGTTTTCAATTAGCCACGCTTCTTGGGCGGCAAATTGGAACGAACCTCGGCCAGTATCAACCTGTCCGCCTCGAGAACCACAAGCATAAACGCCATACTGAATATCCTCCATCAATTCATCGATATCATTGTGAGTTCCACCTTGTATCAATGTGTTAGACATACGAACAAGGGGGTGGTGCAAGCCATCTTGAGCACGTGCACCTGCGTTTGGGTCCACACCAAAGTGGTGTGCGGTCTCACGATGATTGAGATATTCGGTAAGTACACCATTCTTGATGAGTTTCTTTTCTCGAGTGTCAAGACCTTCATCATCGATTGGATGAGCGCCATATCCTCCACGCATCGTTGGGTCATCGACAACAGTGACGATGTCGTTTCCAATACTTTGACCGAGTTTACCATCAAGGCATGAATCGCCAGCAGCAACGAGGTCAGCCTCACACGGATGGCCAAGTGCTTCGTGAATGTAGACACCGGTAAGGTCGCGGTCTGCAATGAGTGGTAATTTACCCGAAGGGGCTCGTTCTGCTTTGAGCAATCGGAGCGTGGCGATTCGTGCGGATTCACCGAGTTGACCGAGGTCGCATTGTTCGATGACTTCAAGACCGCCTTCTCCACCGTGTCTTGTTCTATAAGAAACAACATCACTTCCATCGCGGCCAGTGACGCTCGCATTAATGAGTGAACGTTGGAAAGACCAGACTCGATTCATTCCCTCACTTGTCATGAGTTCTGTATGGAGGTGTTCATCGCTCCAACCGCAGGTAACTGAGATGATGCTGTCGTCATCTGCAGCACTGTCGTGGAGCGTTTTCAAGTGGTCTATTTTCGTTTGTAAATCCGTATTACGAACATCCTTCTTGGGTTTCCAATGAATTTCATCTTCAAGGATTGGTACTTCAGCCAGTTGTACGGGCCTATCTTTGGAAGAACGACGTGCTGCTACGGCTTTTGCCAAGCGAACTGTTGATTCAATTTGAGAAGGCAAAGAAATGAGGTCTGTAGTCGAATGAACGCCCCAAGCACCGTCGGCCAAGATTCTCAAGGTGACGCCAACTTCTTGACCGGGGATTGCTCGCTCAAGTTTCGCATCACGGAGTGCTACACTCGAATCTGTAATCGCCATCAAACGCACTTCTGCATACGATGCTCCAAGGTCTTGAGCATGGTCAAGAGCGGCCTGAATTTTTGACTGATTAAGATAGCGACCTGTACTCGGCCTGTGTTCATCTGTTGGACTTGCGCTCATCACCATATAGGGGCGGTAGGTTCAACGGTGTTTGAACTCTACTCTGTTTTGTTCTGTTCAAGAAGTAAATTCCGAAGACAAGATATGGCCAATAAGAGTTGATTCAGTCAGCGTTTCTTGCCCGGATTCAAATTTCATTCCAAGGCGTATTGCTCCAGGTTTTGAAAGAATGAATTCCATTGGAGTCGATTCAATATCTAATTGAGAATACATTGCTGCAATTTGGTTTTTGAGCTGTTGATGGTCGAAATCGACGGGTTGACAATCAGTTTGAGATTCATCGGTTGATGTTGCATTCGGCAAAAATACAACACAGCCTGCTTGGTCCCCATCTCGAACTCCTGCACGCTTGAATGCTTCAGACACATGATGGGTTCCTGAAAGATACCGTAAGAACTCAGCATCGAGAGAACGGGCTAAGGATGTCTTACGAATCCAGCGCCGGGAGGCGCATGACCATGCAGTCCACAACTGAATATTCGATTGGATACAGCCATCTCCTACCATCACCCAGTTGTTGTTCGGGCGTATTTGAAGAAACGCTTTGAGGATGTTCTGTGCATCAATAGGCTGCTCGGAACGCCAAGCAAAGCATGGGAACGGAGGTTGTGCCATGGTGATTCCAAGAGGAGATTCTCTTTCAATTATCCGATGCAGATTCATCCGAAAGCGGGACATCATCAGCGCGTTGCTTGACCGCTTTACCTTGAAGGGGGACTGATGTGGAGCGAAGCAGAACCTTTTCGACTTCTTTGTGAATTTTATCAAGTAACATCGGGCCCCAACCGCGTTTTGCCAAAAGTTGGTTTCGAGTTGGACGGTCCATTGCGATGACGTCTTTTGGAGACCGGATGCCCATACCGGCTAATTCACGTGCACGTGAACGACCAACATGTTTGATGTTGACCAACTGAAGGAGGTCCGTCTTACAACCGTGACGGATACGTTGCCGGAGCATATCGAGCATTGTAGCGAGTTCTCCAATCATTGGGAGGTGCTCTTCTGCAAAGACATCGTCGGTAAGAAGAACTTGTTGGCCTGCAGCAAGAAGCCAGCCCATAAGGTCAACACGATGATTGACGTCTCCTGGACTCACATCAAGGTCACTTTCGATTGAGCGTAATGTTTCTTCTTCAATCCACATTTCAAGCATCCATGACGATTTGACTTTACCCAATAATCGTTCTTCGAGTGAGTCATCGTCCAATAATTCATCTTCAACGGTATTGGTTTTGAGCCAAAGAGGCGAACTGCGTTCCATTTCGGAATTTTTCGCCCACAATGGTAAAAAATCAGGGGTTGAAGAGGCCAAATGCATCAAACCAAAGTTCGTCACTGGACCATTTTGGCGAACTTTACGGCGAACAGCCCTTCGCAATCCAGTTCGTAAAATCGATGCTGAAAGCGGGTCAAGATAGAGTTGAGTGATTCGCTCACCCATAAGCGTCGCTTCATATTCCATAGAGGAGTGGTCGTTTCCTGAAGGTGCCGACCAACCACCCACATGGGCCAAATCAGAGGCTGAAGTGAAACCTAACGAGGCTTGTGTAAAGGCTGTTGTTGTCTTTGGTTGCGGAGTGTGGGTGGGTGAGTTTGAACGTAATTCTACTCCGCCAGTAGATTGGGCAATGGTTGCCCAAATCGGCATTTCATCATCCCAATCCTCTTCTTCGTCTTGGCCGACTTGGGCATCTGCGCGGCGTTGTGCGTAGGCTTCATCTGGACCTTTTTTACGGATAAATCGTTCTTCCACTAACCAATGAAGCATTTCGTCAAGCCGTTCATTGAGTTGCATTTTTGACATGGTAGCTCCGAGGAATGTAGCAGAAAAGAAATCGCCAATTTCACCACGATGCCGAAAGCCTCCAGTGGCAATAGAAGCCAAAAGGTGGGAGCGCAGTGCTGGTTCACTTGCTAACTTTGATGATATGGATTCAACGGGTCCGAAGAAATACCGTTCACTTACATCATCAGCAATGCCCCAACCATCTGTTCCTTTACACAGAACCCATGCTTCTCCAAAACTGTCGTATTTTGGTCGACCAGCACGACCAAGCATCTGTCGAACTTCCATCACTGGGAGTGGACGGCTCATACCATCATCCCAGCGTTTAAGGTCTCGTACCAAGACTCTACGAGCAGGTAAATTAACACCTGCTGCAAGTGTTGGAGTTGCTGTCAAACCAATCAAAAGGCCGTCTTTGAAGGCACCTTCGATGGCTTTTCTTTGGCCATGAGTTAATCCAGCATGATGGAAAGCAATACCTCCGCGTATAGATTCAGCAAGGCGTTCTGCCATCGCAGTTTGACTGCGTCCCTCAAGGGTTGAAGCAAAATCTTCCAAACGTTTCAATCGGTCTGGGTCTTCTTTTTTGAGACGTTTCTCGATTCGTTTGGCGAGTTTCAAGGCCTCTGATTGAGCACTGCGCCGTGTTCCAACAAAAATCAAAACTTGTCCATCTTGATCGATTGCATCGCTGACCACAACCCAACTCGGATGAGATTTTGGCCCTTCTAAATCACGTGGAGGCTGAAGAATTTCTGGCTCTGTCGACATTTTAGCCGATTGAACAAGCCGGGGCTCAAGGTGCAAATCATGAAAAGTACTGTATTCCAAAGCGACAGGCCTCCAAGTTGAGAGAATGAGGTTGGCATCTAACCATGTTGCCAGTTCTTGGCAGTTGCCCACCGTAGCAGAAAGAGCAATGATTTGCGCTTTTGGACGCAAATATCGCAAGCGTGTAAGGTTTATTTCAAGAGTAGGGCCCCGAGTTGAGTCGTTCATCAAATGGAATTCATCCGCTACAACAATAGATACATTGGCCATGAGTTCAGAACGATTACGCATCAAGGAATCAAGTTTCTCAGATGTGCAAACAAGAATATCACACTCGTCGATTTTTTTGGCTTCTCCTGATGCATCACCAATTCCGAGCCCGACGGTTAATCCCACTGAGCCACCCAATGCAACTAAATCTTCATGCTTCTCACTTGCAAGTGCTTTGAGAGGTACAATATAAACTGCTTTTGAACCAGGTTCATCAACCAATATCCGGCGTAAAATCCCTATGTAAGCAACAAGCGACTTGCCGCTTGCAGTTGGAATTGCTAGTAAAGTATTGCTTCCCGATAAGACACTTGGCATTGCCTCTTGTTGCGGTGGATGGAGGTCTTTGATACCCCATGTCTTCGTGAGGAAATCGAGAACTTTTTGAGGCAAATCTAAGTCCGATACAGCCCGCTCGCTCGCCTCCATGTATCGACAGTCGCGCCAACAGTCCAAAAGGACAACGCTTCGAAAGGTTCAATCCGACACCCATAAGACCCGCCTTCTCATGACCTTACACATGGCCGATGATGTTGAAACAATGGTTGATGAGCGACTTTCAATTTTTCAAGATGAACCCGATATGAATGACTGGGTCGAAGTAATGTGTGGTGCAGCAATGGCTGTACTCGGTATTTTCCATCTTGTTCAGCCTTGGGAATTTGTCAATCCAGATGTTATGCGCTGGTTCGCTGCCGCTGTAATCGCAGCTGGTGCAGTATGGGCTGGACACGGGCTCAAAGATATGGCTGTGAAAGAAATGCGTCGTTCTATTGCTATCCTTGAGATGTCCCAACTCGACGATGGACCGAACCATGGTCTCATTCGAGATGTTCTACTCAATCCAGAGGCATACCGGTCTTTCCTTTTGGAATCCTATGAATCCGCTTGGGAAGATGGCATCATCACCGAAGAAGAATTAGCTGAATTAAAATCATTCCAAGACGCATTGGGAATTACCGATGAAGAGGCTGCTAAGATGAACGTTGATGCTGCAGTCAAGTCCGCTTCGAAAGATGGAGAAATCTCTGCAAAGGAAGAAGAAGACATCAAGAAGGCTGCTGAAAAGGCAGGTGTTGATTCAGAAGAAGCCATTCAAGATGCTAAATCCAAAGCCAAGAAAGGCAAGAAGTGAACTTCATTTCCACTTCGAATCCTGTCCAAAGAACGTAGTAGCAAGTGCTTTTGCTTTCTTGCGGCGTTGATATTCTGTGCGACTTGCAAATGTGCAGAGGAACAATCCAAGAACAGCCACAGGAGTAGCATAACCTATCAGTCCCGAGGCATTTTCAATGTCGATCACCGGTGGAACATCACTCATATCAAAACCTGTCGAAGTGACAAAACGGACATCTAAGAGGTCCAAATCACAATCGCACAGGCTCACGGAGATTTGTTCTGGAAAGAGGGACCCCTGGAGCAATACCCAGTCGTTTACACTCACCGAATCTGGACGTGTAGCCCAAGCGGGAACGCTGACTGAACCCGTAGCAGGTGCATTCACCATCTCAAAATCGACATGGAACACCGAGGATTGAGGACGTTCATCAACCACCATCATGGCTTCAAGCATCAATAAATCGAGGAGTAAAGAACGACCTGCGAGAAGGATAAATCGAACCGTTTGCTGCTCAAGCATCCCTTCATCCGTGGTTTGGGCTCCACCTCGAGCAACTTGAGAGAAAATGGCTTGGTCCATGCGAAAATCTTGTAATTCTGGAACAATCAATTGCCAACGGCCATCAGGAAGAGGCCGTGCCTCTTCAACAAGGAGTCGAAGTTGCAAACGGTCGCCATCCAGCATACCCCATGTCGCCCCTGTATGAGTCACTAAGACTTGCTCAGGAACTCCCGGGTACGAAATGTCCCACAATTGTTGGAGACGCATGTCAATCAAATCTTCAATTTGTATTTCTTTTTCGGTTTGAACTTCATCGCTTAAGATCCACATTGGATGAAAAATACCCCCTACAAGTAAGAAAATTATACCCGGCGTGAAGACAAACAGTCGAAGAATATTCGATGTTGAATTACGAAAACTATCTACGACAAAACCAATCAATGCAAAAAAGCACAAAAAGAGAATACCAAAACCAGATTGTGAAAGAGAGACTGCTTCCTCTTCATCGCCCAACAGAGCTGCACCAGCAGGATAGAATGCTTGACCATCGAAGCCGTCAGGACTCATCGGGCCACCCGGGCCTTCAAAGGCGAGTTGGCCTGTCCAAATATAAGGTTGAAATTTACCCGCAGTCCCTCCAAAACAGAAAATATACTCTCCTATTGGAAGGGCTCGCCATCGGTAGGTGGTTCGTGTTGAATCATCGTTTTCTTTGACAATCACATCTGGGGCGGAAGAAAGGCGCCCAGAGGGTTGAATCAGGTCAGGTAAGCCATGGCTTTGTTGGATTTCAAGCGGTACACTTTCCCATTCAATAAAAATATTGAGAATTTCATGTTGGTCAATGGTAAACGTCCAACAATCTCGATCGTTCTCAAGTAAAGCACCGTAATGGACCGTTTCAAAGTCTGTCGAACGTGGTTCAAGGTCACTTGAAGGTTCGTCGGTATTACGAGCATTCACATCTTCAGACCATGGAATATCGAGTACCATCGATGATGCGCCGCGCAGATGTAATTCCCACGTCCCAGGTCGGTCGAGAACAAACGTCAATCGTAATCGAACTGTTTGCTCAGGCCACAATAAGCGCTCTCCATTCAAATTAAGTTCTTCATCCTCCAAAGTATAGGGGTTTGAGGTCGATGCTGTTGGCAGGTTTTCGGCCTCAAAATTCCATGTAGTTACCGTTGAAGCCAATATCAAGGAGACTTCTAACTCAGGTTTATTGACGCCCGAAAATTCACCGGTGAAACGTAAATCAATAACCATCGATGAAAGAACACTCGGTAGCAAAGCCAATTCGATTTGCCCCGGATTCATTTCAAATTCGAGGGTTATTGTATCGGTTTGGGCAGGTGAAGCAAAGACAGTATCGGATATGATTTCCTCGCCACTGGCGACTGGAGTGAGATAGCATTCATCATCTTGAATACATGATAAAAACAATTCACCACCGTCGGTTGATTGAGTCAAATTTGCTTGAACGCTTGGAATTAAAAGAGAGAATAGTAAAACACTCAGTAAGAGGCTAAATGGAATAAGAGAGCGTTGTTCAACACCTTGTCTCCCCCCCATAGACTGTCGTCGCCACCGCCTCCCTTCAATTCAATGGTTTGATGCTAAACAATGTCAGGGTTTTTTTTATCGACCAGGGTCGTGTTGCATTTGCGGCAGCGGTATCTTCGACGAGATGGTTTTTGACGCGGAAACTCCTGTTGACAATTCGGACAGCACCACAGCCATATCGCTTTTTCACGGCGCAAGTATTCTGTGAATAGAATGCCATGTGTGCTGGCTTTATTGCCCGGCCAAGCCGCCTCAAGTCGTCGGAAAAGAGTATTATGTGCTCGTAATCCAAGTGCGTGAATATACTCATGATGCAAAACAAAAGCAGAATATGCTCTCCACTGTTCATTTAACATTCGGGGATGCAAATCAATCACTTCAACATCTTCAGGCTCAAGTGAGTTAATGTCAACTCCTCGCTTCCAACGGGTTACCCCATGGCGTTGGGTCGCATTTCTTCGAAGAACACCCAATGGAATTGTAAGCAAACGCTCGACGTTTGCATCGACCCACTCCGGCATATCTCGCATGACATCAATGACGAAATCTCGTAATTCATTCAGCAGAATGATCTGTTCTTTGCTCGGTTTGGCCATCGAGGAGTTCAACTCCACCGATGATAGGCAGGATGCCCTTCTTTCACCGCCACAAACAGTCCACTTCCTGTTGCACAGACTTTGCCATTTGCTTCCAATAACAATTCAACTTCGACTCGGTCATCACTTAATTCTTTGATTTGACTGGTGACTTTGAGAACAACATCTTTCGGTGTAGGTCGGCGTAATTTCACCGTGTACGAAGCGGTGACGGTACAAGGTGGCTCTTCGAGGCCTTGAGCATCCATGAGAGCAACTGCTGCAGTCCAATTACCGTGGCAGTCAAGAAGCGTCCCAATTATTCCTCCATTAATCATGCCCGGAAAGGCTTGGTGATGGTTTTCAGGAAGAAACTCCATAGAAAGGCCGTTTTCAATTCGGAAACTGTTGATTTGTAGACCTTCTTCATTAGCTGGGCCGCACCCAAAACAGATTGAACTTGGAGCGTATTGAAGTTGAACACCGACTTCTGTCATGGTCTTTGGCTCACCTGTAAGCCTTTGTTTTCTTTGCTTGTTTGTTTGAAAATATCCACATTCTTATGGAGGAGAGATGAGTGCCGACACCATGGCAGCAAAGAAGCCGCGGAAAAAGTCCAAAATCCGTGTAGCACATGAGTTGTCGAAAAGGCGTAAAAATGCGATTAAAGAAGCCATGGATGCTCACAAATTGGAAGACCGTCCAGAATGGGACCGAAGTGCGAAATGGTCCAGCGTGCGGTTTTATCGTAAAATTATCAAACCAGGTACAATGCGAACCATTCATCTCCCTCTCCTCGAAACTGATTTAGGCGAATCATGGCC
>MDSW01078862.1_pt1 | contig 15090 bp, 15 predicted proteins | sample 811171 | NCBI WGS metagenome assembly MDSW01 (sample SAMN05326641, study PRJNA326480) | marine metagenome | isolation source: seawater | place: Atlantic Ocean: North West | collected 2012 | reverse complement strand
GCTAGTTTACTTTTTGAAAATCCTCTTAATTTATCTAACATAAAAAATAATGTTTATATATTGATTATAAAAAACAAACCTATAAATTAAAATGTAATTTATGACAAATAATAAAATTTATTTTATTGGAAATTGGAAAATGTATGGAAATTTAAGTTCTTTAAACACCATAAATAAGGTTATTCAACTTTCTAAATCTAAGAAATACAAGAAAGCTCAAATAATATATTGTCCGCCATTTACTTTATTGGATCAATTTCTCCGTAAAATAAAAAATACAAATTTATCTGTTGGCGCTCAAGACTGTCATACAGAAAATTATTATGGTGCTCATACCGGATCAGTAAGCGCAAGTATGCTTAAACAGCTAGGATCAAAGTATATTATTTTAGGACATTCTGAAAAAAGAAAAAACGGAGATACAAATTATATAATTAATAAAAAAATAAAATCAGCATTGGATGTAAATTTAAAAGTAATATTTTGTATAGGAGAAACTTTGTCAGAAAAAAAAAGAAAAAAAACTTCATATATTTTAAAAAAACAAATATCCCAAGGTCTAAAAAAAATTAAAAATTTAAATAATGTAATTATAGCCTATGAACCAGTATGGTCTATTGGCTCAGGAATTGTACCTCAAATTAGCGATTTAAATGTACAGGTAAAAAAAATTAAAGAATTTATACGAGGAAAATTTAAGTTTAAAAAAATTAAAGTATTATATGGAGGCTCTGTAAATAATAAAACTATCAAATCGCTAATCAAAATTGACAAAATAGACGGTTTTTTAATAGGTGGAGCATCAATTAATCAAAATAAATTTATTGATATCATTAAAAAAACTATTAATTAGTCATCATGGAAAATATATTGCTTGTAATAAATATAGTATTAGCAGCGATACTTGTATTGCTTGTGTTATTTCAGAAATCTGAAGGAGGAGCACTTGGCATAGGTGTATCGCAAGATAATTTTATGTTTTCAAGATCTGCTGGTAATTTTTTAACTAAAGCTACTGCTGTAGTAGCTACTTTATTTATTATTTGCAGTTTAGCTTTAACAATATTGTCCAGAGGAGATTTGATCCCAACTACGTCTGTACTAGACAAAATAGAGGAAAATACGGATGATGCACCTAAAATTCCAAAAAATTAACAATTAACTCTTTTATTTTTTTAATTATGTGGCTATAACATAATTCCATGGCGCGATATATATTTGTCACTGGCGGCGTGGTATCTTCACTTGGAAAAGGATTATCATCAGCATCTTTAGCCTATTTGTTAAAATCACAAGGTTACAAAGTTAGAGTAAGAAAAATGGATCCATATTTAAACGTTGATCCAGGTACCATGAGTCCATTTCAACATGGTGAAGTATTTGTTACAGATGATGGAGCTGAAACTGATTTAGATCTAGGTCATTATGAGAGATTTACAAATATTTCTGCAAAACAATCTGACAATATAACTACAGGAAAAATATATAGTGATATTATAAAAAAAGAACGTAAAGGCAAATACCTTGGCAAGACAGTTCAGGTAATACCCCATGTAACGGACAGAATAAAAGAATTTATTAAAAATGATATTACCAATGAAGATTTTGTAATTTGTGAAATTGGTGGAACAGTTGGTGATATAGAAAGCTTACCATTCGTAGAAGCAATAAGACAATTTTCAAATGAAGTAGGAAAAAATAAAACTTTGTTTATACATTTAACTTTAGTTCCTTACTTAAAGTCCTCTGACGAAATTAAAACTAAACCAACACAACATTCTGTAAAAGAACTAAGAAGTCTAGGGATACAACCTGATATTGTTATTTGCAGATCTCAACATTCCATACCTATTGATCAAAGAAAAAAAATATCACTTTTTTGCAACGTACCAATTGATAATGTAATTGAAACCGTTGATGTAAAGACTATTTATGAGGCTCCAATAAGTTTTTCAAATGAAAAACTAGACAAACAGGTTTTAAAATTTTTTAAATTAAAACCTAAAAAAAAAGTGAATTTATCTCCATGGAAAAATATTACAAAGATAGTTATAAACACAAGCAAAAGTGTAAATATAGCAATAATTGGCAAATATGTTAATTTGAAAGATGCTTATAAATCTTTAGACGAAGCATTAATTCATGGTGGAATATCTAATAAAATTAAAGTTAACTTAACCAGAATTGAGTCCGATAAATTAAAACCTAAAGAAATAGCAAATAAACTAAAAAATGTATCTGGCATATTAATCCCGGGAGGTTTTGGAAAAAGAGGAACAGAAGGAAAAATTAGCGCTATTAATTATGCAAGAAAAAAGAAAATTCCTTTTTTAGGAATATGTTTTGGTATGCAAATGGCCGTAATAGAATTTGCTAGAAATGAGCTGAAAATAAATAAAGCTGGTTCGACAGAGTTAGATAAAAAATGTTTTCCAGTAGTGGGTTTAATACATGAATGGAATAAGAATGGTAAAAAATTCTTAGGTACTAATATTGAATTAGGTGGAACAATGAGACTTGGTTCATATAAAGCAAAATTAGGACACAATTCTTTAATAAATAAGATTTATAAAACTAAATTTATTTCAGAAAGACATAGACACAGATATGAGGTAAATAATAGTTTAAAAGAAAAATTTGAGAAAAAAGGAATGATTTTTTCAGGAATGTCACCAGATAATAAATTACCAGAGATAATAGAAGTTATTGATCATCCATGGTTTATAGGTGTTCAATTTCATCCAGAATTTAAATCTAGACCTTTATCTCCTCATCCTTTATTCTCTTCTTTTATTAGGGCAGCAAAAATTTATAATGCAAAATAAAGTAATTAATTGTAACGGAATAGAAATATCTAATAATAAAAAAATTTCTCTAATAGCTGGTCCATGCCAACTTGAATCGGAACAGCATGCCATGGATATGGCAGGAAAGATAAAGGAAATTGCATCTAAATTTAACATTGGCTTTATTTATAAGACCTCATTCGATAAAGCCAATAGGACTAGCTTAACAGGCAAAAGAGGAGCTGGTTTAGAAAAATCATTGCCTGTTTTTGACAAAATAAAAAAAAATTTAAATGTACCTGTTCTAACGGATATACATAATGAAGAACAATGTTCGATAATTTCTAAACACGTTGATATTTTACAAATTCCGGCTTTTCTGTGTAGACAAACAGACTTACTTATAGCTGCAGCAAAAACTAAAAAAATCATAAATGTAAAAAAAGGTCAATTTTTAGCACCATGGGACATGGTTAATGTTACTAAAAAAATATCGGACTCTGGAAATGAAAATATTTTAGTGACCGAAAGAGGTGCAAGTTTCGGATATAATACTTTAGTATCAGATATGAGATCAATACCAATAATGGCAAAAAATGGTTATCCAGTAGTATTTGACGGAACTCACTCAGTTCAACAACCTGGAGGTCTTGGCGAGAAAAGTGGTGGACAAAGAGAGTTTGTAGAATATTTATCAAGAGCAGCTGTAGCAGTTGGTGTGGCTGCAATCTTTTTAGAAACTCATCAAGATCCAGATAATGCTCCTTCAGATGGTCCAAATATGGTGCCACTAAATAAATTGGAAAATTTAATAAATCAAATTGTTGAGATAGATACTTTAGTCAAAAATAACTAATGAATAAAATTACAAAAGTTGTCGGGAGACAGGTTTTTGATAGTAGAGGAAACCCTACAATCGAAGCAGAAGTATTTTGTAATAAGTTTAGTTCCAAAGCTATATGTCCATCTGGAGCATCAACAGGCAGTTACGAGGCACATGAAAAAAGAGATATAAATAATAAACAATATCTTGGAAAAAGTGTTTTTAGTGGAATAAATATAATTAATAGAAAAATTTCGAAAAAATTAAAAAATCAAAATATCCACAACCAAGAAAAAATAGATCATATTTTAATAAAGTTAGATGGTACTAAAAATAAAAAAAGATTGGGGGCCAATTCAATTCTTGCAATTTCAATGGCAGCAAAAAAATTATCATGTAAATTAAAAAAAATACCTTTATATAAATCTTTTTTGGTCAAGAAAAAATATAAGCTACCTTATCCATTAATGAACATAATAAATGGAGGAGCTCATGCTGATAACAATCTTAGAATCCAAGAGTTTATGATCAGGCCTGATAAAGCTCAATCTTTTAAAGAAGCCACTAGAATGTGTTATTTAGTAATTAATAACTTAAAAAGAATTTTAAAATCTAAAGGTTATTCAATTTCTGTTGGAGATGAAGGCGGTTTTGCCCCCTCAATTTCAAACAATGAAGAAGCTATAAAATTAATTATTAAAGCTATAAAAATGTCAGGTTATGTAAACGGCAAAGATATTTCAATATGTTTAGATGTTGCTGCAAATGAACTTCAAAAAAAGAAAAAATATTCAATCCACTCAAAAAAATTTATATCAGTCAATGAAACAATTAAAAAGTACAATCATTTAATAAAAAAATACAAAATTAAATCAATAGAAGATCCTTTTGGGGAAAACGATTGGCTTTCGTGGAGCAATTTTATGAAAAATTCTAATTCTGAAACTCAAATAGTTGGTGATGATCTTTATGTGACTAATTTAGAAAGACTTAAAATTGGATTTCTTAACCAATCTTCAAACGCAATTTTAATAAAATTAAATCAAATTGGAACAGTAACTGAAACTATTGAAGTTATTAAATTTGCTCATTTAATTGGTTTTAATACTATAATCTCTCATAGATCAGGTGACAGTGAAGATACCTTTATTTCAGATTTTGCCGTGGGAACAAATTCGAATCAAATTAAAAGTGGATCTTTATCAAGATCAGAAAGGGTATCAAAATATAACCAATTATTGAGAATAGAGGAAAATCTTGGATCAAGTGCAAAAATGAATAAAACTATATAATGTTTAAAAAATTAAAAAAAAATTACTTCTTATTAATTTCTACATTTTTATTTTTATACTTTTTTTTTAATTTATTAGATGGAGAAAGAGGTCTAATATCATATTTTCAAAAAAAAAATTTATTAAATGAATTGAAGAATAAAGAGATATTATTAAATGACGAAATAACTGAATTGGAATTTAAAAATTCACTTTTAACTGATAAATTAGATCTTGATTATATAGAAACTTTAATAAGGAAAAATTTTTTATTTGGAAAAAAGGGGGAGAAGTTTTATATAATTAAAGAAAATGAAAATTAGACACCCAGAAAAAGTAAATAAACCTATTAATCCAATTAAAAAAAAACCTGATTGGATAAGGTCAAAACTTATTAACAGTAAAGAATTTTTCTTTACAAAAAGTATAGTTAACAAAAATAACCTTAAGACCGTCTGTCAAGAAGCTAACTGTCCAAATATCACCGAATGTTGGAGTAAAAGACATGCAACTTTTTTAATTATGGGAGATACTTGTACAAGAGCATGTGCTTTTTGCGATGTAATTACTGGAAAACCAAAACCACTAGATCCTTTAGAGCCAAACAAAATTTCTAATGCAGTTAAAAAATTAAATTTAAAACATGTTGTAATAACTTCTGTAGATAGAGATGATCTTGATGATGGTGGAGCTAATCATTTCTATGAAGTTATACTGGAAATTAGAAAAGATAATCCCAATACAACAATTGAAGTTTTAACTCCAGATTTTTTAAGAAAAGAAGATTCATTTAAAAAAGTTGTAGAAGCAAAACCAGATGTTTTTAATCATAACATTGAAACAGTGCCAGGTCTCTATAGACAAGTAAGGCCTGGATCTAGATATTTTGCATCAGTTGAACTATTAAAAAACGTAAAAAAAATAAATAAAACAATTTTTACTAAATCAGGCTTAATGGTTGGTTTAGGAGAAAGTAAAGATGAAATAATTCAAGTTATGGACGATCTTAGATCTGCAGATGTAGACTTTTTGACAATAGGCCAATATTTACAACCATCGGTTAAACATCATCCACTTGAAAAATATTATCACCCAGATGAATTCAGAGAATTAGAAACAATTGCTAAATCAAAAGATTTTTTATTAGTATCATCTTCTCCCATGACAAGATCTTCATATCATGCTGACGAAGACTTTTTTAAACTTCAAAAAAATAGAATTAATCAAACTAATGCCCAAAGCATCAGTTAAAAGATCGATTGAGTGTAAGAAAGACCAATTAATTGATTTAGTTCTTGATATAGAAAAATATCCAAATTTTGTTCCTTTTTGCGTAGATGCAAAAGTTTATGAAAAAAAAGAAAAGGGTGGTCTATTACTAATTATAGCTGACTTAACTATTGGCAAAGGTCCCTTTCAAGATACTTATAAAAGCGATGTTAAATTTAATAAAAATGAAGACACAATTTATGTTACTAATCTAGATGGACCTTTGAAACACTTAGAAAATAAATGGAAATTTATTGAAGAAAATAATATTACTGAAGTTTCATTTGATGTTGATTTTGAACTAAAAAATGATTTTTTGAATATTATCATGACTAAATCTTTTCAATTTGGCTTAGATAAAATTGCTGATGCTTTCCAAAAAAGAGCAGAGGAATTATTTAATAAGGCTTAATACTAAACTTTGAGCCTTATTTACTGCAGCTTTTTGAACTAGGTTTCTTTTTCTGTTTTTAAATAAATATTTTTTAATTAATATTTTGTTACCCTTTTTTATACCTATATAAACCAATCCAACCGGTTTATGTTTATTTCCTCCTTTTGGTCCTGCAACTCCTGTAATTGAAACTGAAATATTAGTTTTACTAATTTTATTTAAATTTTTAACCATATATAAACAAGTTTCATAACTGACCGCACCATGTTTAATTATTATTCTTTTAGGAACTTTAAGAATATTAATTTTTGCTTGATTTGAATAAGTTACCAATCCAAGTGTAAAAACTTTAGAAGAACCACTAATTGAAGTAATAGAGCTTGAAAGCAAACCACCAGTACAAGATTCTGCAAAAGATATTTTAAGCCTTTTTTGACTTAATAATTTAACTATTTTTTGAGAATTTTTTTTCATTGTTTTACGAAGTAATAACCATATACAAAACTAGGACAGCTACAACATACAATCCTGCACAAACATCATCCATAATGACACCAAAACTGTTTTTAAAGTTTTTATCATAATAACTAACAGGGTAAGGCTTAGCTATGTCAAAAATTCTAAATAGAATAAACATTATGAAATAAAACGTTAATACTTGACTAGTTTCTTTTTCACCCTCATGTGCTATTTCATAAAGACATATAGGTATCGATTGACCAATAAATTCATCAATTACAACTTCTTTTGGATCTTTGTTATCTAAGTTTTTTATAAATATATTTACAGCGTAAAGAGAAATTAAAAATATAATTATGACACCAATTAGAACAATATTTGGAGAAAAGTTTAATATATGAAATAAAAAAAATAAAAAAATAGTTGTTACCAAGGAAGCATAACTGCCAGGTATTTTTTTCAATTTTCCTATACCAAATAAAGTAACAAATAAAAAAATGATATTATTCATATTTATTTATAGAAACTATACATTCACAAGCTATAGCTTTTTCTTTTCCTATAAGACCTAATTTTTCGACTGTTTTTCCTTTAAGGTTTATTATTTTTTTATTAACATTAAGAATTTTTGAAAGAGATTTTATAATCTTCATTCTGTAAAATGAAACTTTTGGTTTTTCACAAATTAAATTTAAATCAATATTATTTATAAAAAATCCTTTTATATTTAAATTATTTACTATTGGTTTTAACATTTTGATAGATCTTATATTTTTATATTTTTTTTTGTTGCTTGGATAGTGTGTTCCAATATCTTTATCTCCTGTTGCTCCCAATATAGCGTCAGTAATTGAATGCAAAATTACATCGCCATCTGAATGTCCTTCTAAGCCTGAATGAAATGGTATTCTTATTCCTCCTAAAAAGAGTTTTTTACTTCTAACTAATTTATGTATATCAAATCCTATACCAAAATAGTTTTTATATTTGCTGTTATCCAAGTCTGATTTAAGAGTTATTTTATAATTATTATTTTCACCTTTGATGAATTTGATTTTTTTGTTTTTATCTAAAAATAAAGTACTTTCATCTGTAATATTTTTATTATTCAATTTAAATAATTCATACAAAGTTTTAAAATCAAAACATTGTGGTGTTTGGGTTAGTATAACTTTATCTCTATCAAGATTAATTGTTTTATTTATTAGCTTATACTTTGTAGAATTATTAGAAGTTAAATAAGGAATTACACCTTTCGATTTTTTCATTTGAGTTGACAATTTACTTAATAAGTTAATTGAAAAATTAGGTCTAGCTGCATCATGTATGAAAACTTTTGAAGGTTTATATTTTTTTAAAAATTTTAAAGCGTTGAATGTTGAATCTTGTCTTCTCTTTCCTCCATTGATAAAAATTAATTTATTAGTCCTTACATTCCTTATGTATTTTTTATGTGACTTATTAACTACAAGTATTATTTTATCAAATAGATTGGATTTAATGGCTTTATCTATTGAATGTTGAATCATCATTTTACCTCTATATTGACTGAATTGTTTCGGTAATTTAGAGTTAAATCTAATGCTTTTACCTGCTGCCAAAATTACAAAGTACTTATTCATTTCTTTATTTTCGTATTTTTTAATATATTTTTAATTTATGATAACTTTCTTAAAAAGAAACTTATTTATAATAATAATATTTTTTTTTACTCTTTCAGTCGGTTTTTTAACATTTTTAACTTTTATCGACAAAAGTTTTATTGAGCTAAATAACCAAAATTTTAATTATTTATTAATTGTCAATATATTATTGCTTTTAGTTTTTTTTAGCATGATATTTATTGAAACTAAAAATTCCATTAAAAATAACATCAATGTAAGAGGATCAATCGCAAATAGAAAATATATTATATTTTTTTCTTTATTTACCTTAATACCATCAATACTAATTTCAATCTTTTCATTATTTTTATTTTCTTTTGCACTAGAAAAATATCTAGATAATAAAATTACTACAGCTGTTAACAATTCATATGAACTTGCAAAAAATTACGTAAATGAAAAAAGAAATAAAATTGAATCCGATATAATATTAGTTTCTTTTGATTTAAAAAAAAACATTAAACTATTAAAAGAAAAAAAGGATTTAGAAACATATCTAAACACACAAAGAATCATAAGAGGTCTTGATCAGATACATATAATAGATAATAATAAAAAAATTTTAGCATCTTCATCAAGCTCCAAATATATACCAGTCGAGGATAGAGCCCTCAAAATGGTTTTAAATGATGACAGACCATTAAAAATTATAAATGCTTTTGAGAATAAATCTGCTTCAATTATGAAATTTAGTTCTTCACCAGCTCTTTTTATTTATGTTGTTAAATTTTTAGATGAAGAAATTTCAAAATATATAACTGAATCCGAAGAAGCCATTAATTTTTACTATACTGTTGAGGATAAAAGTTTAGGTATTAAGTTTTCATTTGCATTGATATATATCATCATTGTCTCTTTATTATTATTCTTATCAATTACTATAGCAGTAAGATTTTCTTCTAGATTTTTTGTTTCAATTAATAATTTAATTTCAGCTTCAGAAGAAATAGGAAAAGGAAATTTAAATTCTAAGGTCCCTGAATTAAAAGCCGATAAAGAAATTGAAATTTTAAATAAAAATTTTAATGCAATGATTGATAAATTAAAGAACCAACAGGAAAAACTTCTTAATTCAGAAAGGCATGAGGCTTGGGAAAGTATTGCAAGAAAGCTAGCTCATGAAATCAAGAATCCTTTAACACCTATACAATTGACTATTGATAATTTGAAATCAAAATATATATCTGAAATTGATGTTTCAAAAAGAGAAAAGTACGAATTAAATTTAAAAACAATTTTAAAACAGATTAAGCAAATAGAAAATTTAGTTAACGAATTTTCAGATTTTGCAAGAATGCCCAAACCATTATTTAAAAAAAATAATCTTATTGAGATATTAAATATTAATATAGAATTATTAAAAAAAATTAATAAAGAAATTTCAATAAATTTTAACAGTTTTAATAATAAAGAAATTATTTTTAATTGTGATAATGAACAAATGAATAGAGCGATTTTTAACTTAATCAAAAACTCAATAGAAAGTATTACTGATCATGCTAAAAAGGACCCAAATATAAAGAAAATAATAGATGTAGAAATTATTAATATAAATGATTATATAACCATTAATATTATTGATACTGGAATAGGTTTTCCAAATACAAATGTTAAAGATTTAATAAAACCATATTTTACTACAAAAGAAAAGGGAACAGGATTAGGTTTGTCTATAGTTAATAAAATTATAAATGATCACAATGGATCGATTGAATTTTTTAATGAAAAAAATAAAGCAAAAGTTCAAATTAAATTAATTAAATAAATGTCAGCAGAAATTTTAATAATAGACGATAACACAGATATAAGACTTATTTTAAATGAGCTCTTACAAGATAGCGGATACAAAACAAGATTGGCTGCCAATTATAATCAAGCTTTAAAAGAGATTGATAAAAAATTACCAGAGGTTGCAATTATCGATGTCAAATTAGATAAAGGTGAAAATGATGGAATAGAACTTTTAAATCATATAAAAAGCAAAAATAAAGATATTCCAGTTATAATAATCTCCGGGCATGCAAATATTGAAATGGCAATCAATTCACTAAAATCTGGAGCTTTTGAATTTATACAAAAACCTTTTGATAAAGATAGATTAATAAATTTTGTGAATAGAGCTGTTGAAAACCTTAATCTTTTAAATGAAAATAAAAATCTTAAATCTAAACTATTTCATTCATTCGATTTAATAGGGAAAAGTCAAAACATAACTTCTATTAAAGATCAAATTGATAAATTATCTAATTCTGAAAGTAGGATATTTATTTCTGGCCCAACAGGATCTGGTAAAGAGTTAATAGCAAGAAAAATACATAAAAAATCAAGTAGAAAGAATAGTCCATTTATAATTTTAAATGGTGCCTTACTTGATACAAAAAAATATGAAAATGAACTTTTTGGAGAGGAACTTTCAAATGGCTCTATATCCTATGGAGCTTTAGAGAAAGCTTCAGGTGGAATTCTTCTTATAGACGAGGTAACTGAAATACCCTTAGAAACACAATCTAAAATTCTTAGAGTTGTAATTGATCAAAAATTTAAAAGAATAAATGGTAATCACGATATAAAAGTTGATGTGAGACTTATCTGCTCTACAAGCAAAGATATAAACCATGAAATAAATCAAGGTAATTTTAGAGAAGATTTATATCACAGACTAAATGTATTTAATATAAGCATTGAACCTTTAAGTAAAAGGGTAGAGGATATTCCTTTATTGATAGATTATTTTACAAAAACTATATGTGATAATTATAATCTTAAACCTTTCTTAATAACCGATAATAATTATTTATTAAATTATAATTGGCCTGGAAATGTTAGAGAACTAAGAAATCTTATTGAGAGAATAGCTATACTTTCACCAGGTAATAATAAAGAGAAAATAATAGAAATAATTAAAGAATCTTTAAATAAATCTATTCAAGAAAATTTTTCCGTTACGGATACATTATCTGTTCCATTAAGAGAAGCTAGAGAAAGCTTTGAAAAAGAATATTTGACTACACAATTAAAAAAATTTGGTGGAAATATATCTAAAACAGCAAAATTTGTTGGTATGGAAAGATCTGCATTACATAGAAAATTGAAGCTTCTAGGGGTAAAAGACCTTAATTAATGAATATAATTATTTGTGGCGCTGGTAGAGTAGGTTTTACTATAGCAAAATTGCTTAGTGAACAAAATCATTCTATTACAATTATCGACCAATCTAGTGATGACATACAAAAAATTAATGAGTCTTTAGATGTTAAGGCAATAGTGGGAAAAGCCACATCTCCAAGTATTCTCGAAAAAGCTAACTGCAAAGAAACTGATATGATAATTGCAGTAACAAGAAATGATGAAATTAATATGCTTATTTGTCAGATAGCATATTCAATATTTAAAGTCCCAAAAAAAATTGCAAGAATTAGATCTCAAGAATATCTTAATCCTAAATTTTCAACATTATTTAATAAAGAAAATTTACCAATTGATTTTGTTATATCTCCAGAAATAGAAATTGCAAAATCAATACAAAGAAAATTAGAAGCTCCAGGAGCTTTAGATAATGTAACTTTTGCTGATAATAAAATAAGACTTCTTGAAATACTTATTGACAAAAACTGCCCTATATCAGGTGTTCAATTAAATGAGTTAACTAAAAAATTCCCTAAACTTAATGCAAATATTTTGGGTGTAATAAGACAAGAAAAATTTATTTTTTTAAAAAAAACTGATGTAATGAAAAATGAAGATAAAGCATATGTAATAATTAATTCAAATCAGATGCAAGAGACTTTAGATGCGTTCGGTCACAATGAAAAAATCTCCAATAAAATACTAATTATAGGGGGTGGTAACATTGGATTTAATTTAGCTAAAAATTTGGAACAATCTTTAGATTCAGCAAGATTAAAAATAATTGAAAAAGATAAATCCAGAGCAGAATACATCGCCAACGAACTAAGCAATACAATAGTTATAAATGGAAATGGTCTTGATGAAGAAGTTTTAAATGAAGCAAATTTAGAAGAAGTAGAAACAGTTTTAGCTTTAACAAATGACGATGAAGATAATTTAATGGTAAGTGTACTTGTTGAAAAATTTTCTAAAAATAAAAGAACAATGGCTTTGATCAATAAACCAAATTATTCACTATTACAAAATTCATTAAAAATTGATGATCTTATAGATCCTAGAATGAATACAGTTTCAAGTATTCTTAAACATGTTCATAAAGGTACGATTGAAACTGCTTATTCAATTCTAGATGGCGAATACGAAGTCATTGAAGCAGATATAATTGAAACTTCTGAACTAATTAATAAGGAATTAAAAAATGCAAACCTACCTCAAGAAATTAGAATAGGTGCTATATTAAGAAAAGATGAAATCATAATTCCTAGATCAAATTTTATTTTTAAAAAAGATGACACAGTTGTGTTTTTATCTAAAAGAGATCAATTAACTTTAGTTGAAAACATGTTTAGAATTAGTGCAATTTAAATTTCCGATGTCTAGATTTAGCTTAATTTATTTAGGATCATTTTTTTTATTAATATCAATATTATCTTTTTTTAATATAATATATTCTTATTACTTTAATCTTTACCTAAGTGTTGATAATTACGTTTATACTTTAATAATATCTTTTTTACTTTTCATGCCAGTTTTTTTTAAAAAAAAAGATGAAAAAAAAATAACTCTATTTAATAAAATTTTAATAGTAATATCTGGTTATTTTCTAATTCCATTAATTTTATCTATTCCTTACTCTTTAAGTATTTATAACATTACATTTTTAGATTGTTATTTTGAGGCTATATCAGGTTTTTCTTCTACAGGATTTACAATATTCGAAAATATTAAACACTTGGATCAAAGTTTAATAATTTGGAGATCAACAACTCAATGGATTGGAGGTCTTTATTTTCTATTTTCAATTATTTTATTAATCGATATTTTTGATAATAATTTAAAAAATTCATTTACAAATTTTCTTTCATTTAATGAATCCGAAACCAGAAAACAATCATTAAAAGTTTTAATTTTTTATGTAATACTTACATTTTTAATATTTATAATTTTAAAATTCATAAATTTAAGAACTTTTGATGCTTTTAATATTTCACTAACAATAATTTCGTCTGGTGGATTTTTACCAATAAATAATTTAGAGACTATTATAAATACAGATATAAAAAAAATAATTTTATCTTTAACTTTATTAGTTTCTTTTTTTAGTCTATTTTTAACTTACAATATATTTTTTTTTAGGTCCAAACCTTTAATTGTTTTTTCTGAAGATTTTTACCTTGCTTTTTATTTTATTTTTTTAGTTATTGTTTTTTTTATTTTTTTTAATAATAACAATTTTCCAGATCTTTTATTATCTATAACAAGCACAATTTCCAATATGGGTTTTTATTTTAATGACTCAAAACTGAACTTATATTTTTTATATTTAATACTAGTCATTATAGGTGGTTCTTTCTTTTCTACTAGTTCAGGAATTAGATTTTTAAAATTATTAACTTTAACAAAATTTTCAATTAATAATCTTGTTTCACATATCAATCCAAAACAGATTTTAACTTACAAAATTACTTTTGGTGAGAACAACATATCTGATGACAATATAAATAAATATTTTTTAACTGTATTTATTTTTGTAATATCTCTTTTTTCCATTACTTCTTTACTAACTTTTTTTGAAATAAATTTTTCAGATGCTTTTAAAATTGGTATTTTAACTATAATGAATACTACAAATTCTAGTTTGTTTGGCTTAGAAGCTTATGATTTTCAAAATATCAACAGTGTTTCTAAGATTATATTGATGTTTTTTATGATAATCGGAAGAGTTGAATTATTAACATTATTAATTTTATTAAAAAAATATCTTTTCAAAAACTAATTTAATATTATAAGAATATAATTCTGCGCCCTTAGCTCAGTTGGATAGAGCAACGGTTTTCTAAACCGTGGGTCGGAGGTTCGAATCCTTCAGGGCGCGCCATAATTCAGATCTAATTATTACCCTATTTAATTAAAGATGCGTTTATTTTGAGTTTATTAATTAAAAAAATATTTATTACTGCGATTAATTTACCATTGATGCCCAGCATTGTTTCTGCTTTACTAATGAAGTTCAAAATTAATTTTGAATTATTTGTTAACAAATAAATAAACTAACAAGAGGAAGAAATAATGTTTAAATTAATAAAACAATTGACTTCTTTGGTTGCTATGCTTGCAGTTCTGTTTGCTTTTACTACTGAAACTATGGCCGCTAAAAAGTCTAAAACTCTTAAAAACACACAAAAGAAAGGTTTTGTGAGATGCGGAGTTTCTCAAGGTCTTCCAGGATTTTCTAATGCTGATGCATCTGGAAATTGGACTGGTGTAGACGTTGATGTATGTAGAGCTGTAGCTG
>MDSW01068318.1_pt1 | contig 15090 bp, 4 predicted proteins | sample 811171 | NCBI WGS metagenome assembly MDSW01 (sample SAMN05326641, study PRJNA326480) | marine metagenome | isolation source: seawater | place: Atlantic Ocean: North West | collected 2012 | reverse complement strand
GGGGGGGGGGGGGGGGGGGGGGGGGGGGGGGGGGGGGGGGGGGGGGGGGGGGGGGGGGGGGGGGGGGGGAAGGGGGGGGAGGACGGGGGTGCGACGTCCGTCGGCGTGAAACGCGCGCGGATGCGACGCGCCGCGAAGCCACGAGCGCGGGGGCGTCGCGCGCGCTCGCGGAGTGCGGAGCGCGTCGGGAGGACGAAGCCACGAGCGCGTCGAGCAGTTTTGACTGGCCCCGTGAAAACTGATGCTGATGGTGATGAGCCTCGTCACCATTGTTCGCGAGGGTGGCGTCCACACTTGACACCGCGCGTCTCGGGATGGCGTCCTCCTTGACGTGCCTCTCCGCGCTCGCGCGCCCCGCGGCGGCGTCGGCCCACCGCTCGGGACCCCGGGACCCCGCCCTCCCCCCCCCCGCACCTCCGCGGCGCGCTCCCCTCACGCGCCGCGCGATGGTCAGCCTCGGCGGCGGCCTCGCCGCCACCCTCGCCGTCGCGTCCTCCCCGGCCGCGTCCCTCGCGGAGGATTCCTCGGCGGGCCCCTTCTGCGACTTCACGCAGACGCTGCCGTGCGACGAGTACCCCGACTATCAGCGCAAGCGCGTCTCGCCGTCGTCGGAGCTCCTCTACCGCGACCTTCGCCTCGGCGAGGGCGCCGCGGTCGTCCCGGGCCGGCGCGTCGTGTGCGACTGGGACGCGTACACCTTCTACCTCTCGCACGTCGTCCAGGCGCGCAATCTGCCCAAGGGCGGCGACTTCGCCGAGAACGACGACGCGTTCCTGCGCTTCGTCCCGGGGGACGGCACCGTCATCCCCGCCTTCGACGCCGCGGTCGCGGACATGCGCGTCGGCGGCATCCGCAGGTTCATCGTCCGACCGGGCGACGAGCTCTCGTACCCCGGGACGCTCACCAAGAGAGGCGGGCGGTTCGACGCCGGCGTCGGTCCCGTCCCGGCGAGCCTCTCGGGGCGGAGAGCGCTCGAGTTCGTCCTGAAAAACACCGCCAACGTGGATAAGAGCCTCCTCTTCGACGTCGAGATCTTAGCCGTGGAGGGGAGCGAGGGGGGAGGGAAGGGGTTCCGGAGGGGGCCGGGAACGTGGGCCGAGGGGATTCGGCCGACGTGAGCGAAGAGGGGAGAAAAAGGCGCGGGCTACCCGTACCGGGAATTGAGCGATTTTTAGGAGACGGTCCAATTCCTCAAATTCGGATCCTCCGAGTCAAAGTCCGACTTCGCGAAGTGTATTGTCTTCGAGTGGTCTCTTCTTCCTTCGCCTCCGCTTTCTATACCCGTCGCGCGTCTCCCTTCCGCCGGACGCGTCTCTCCTCTCCGCCTCCTCTCCGCGCCCTCCCCGCTCCGCTCACCAGAACGGGCACCACCCGACGTAGCTCTGACACAGATTCTCGTGGCTCGTCGCCGCGACCACCAGCCTCTGCACCTGCGCCTCGACGCCGTCCGGCGCGGCGTTATCCAGCTCGTCGTTCCTCGCCTGCGCCCCGGGGCTCCCCGCGCCGCCGCCGTCGTCGCCCGCGGCCCCCGCGGCCGCCGCGGCGCTGCCCGGCGTGCCGTCGCGCCCGGTGAGCTTATGGCTCATGCGCCGCATCACCGAAACCGCGCGGTCGTTGAGCGCCTCGTTGGCGTCCACCGCCAACCCCTCCACCGCGTCAAGCGCGGTGACTCTGCCGCGCTGGAGCTCGGAAGCCGCCGCGTAGACAGTCTCCACGTCCACGTGGCCGTCCGACGCGATCGCGGCGGCGTCCGCGGCGGGCGCCGCGGAGACCGCGTACTCCGTGCGGGACGCGTCCTCGGGAACCGCCTCCAGGCCCGCGCCGCGCCCCGACGCGCGCTCCGATTCCGAACGCGTCCCCGTCGCGGGATCCGGCTCCGTACCGGCGGCGACCGATCGCTCGTCGCCGGCCCCCGCGCCGCCGCCGCCGCCGCCGGATCCTCCCTCGACGTCGACGCCGCCCGCGCCCGCGCCGCGGGGCCGGGGCCGCGTCGCCGCCGGCGCGAACGGCGGCGCGGCGGAGCCGGAGCCGGAGCCGGAGCCGGAGCCGTCGTTTTCGTTTTTATTTTCGTTTTCGTTCGGCGGAGGGGGCCCCGGCGGCCCCGCGGCGAACCGAGGGTCGGGGTCGCCTCGCCGCGCCGCCTCCGCCGAGTCCGTCTCGGCCGAGTTCGCCTCGGCGCGTTCCGCCGCCTCCCTCTGCGCCTCGCGCATCCGCGCGGTCGCCGCCGCCTCCTCCTCCGCCAGCGCGCGCCTCGCCGCCTCCTCGGCGCCTTCGCCGGGAGGGTTCGGCGCCGCCGGGGGAACCGCGAGAGGGTTCCCCCCGGCGGCGGCGGCGGCGGCCTGATCCCCCATCCGGTCCCCGTCCGGTCCCCCGTCCGGCCCCGGCGTCGCCGTCGGCGTCGGCGCGTTCGCCTTGGCGTGCACGGCGCTGACGGCCATGACGCCGGCGCCGGCGTAGTCGTTGGCGTTTTCTCCGGGCCCCGTGGTGTTGAGGAGGCGCCAGTTGATGAGTGGGTCGTGCACGAACGCCTCGAGCATCGCCATCACCGAGTCCTTGTTCTGGCGCAGGACGGTCATGACGCCCTCGCACGTGCTCCGGAAGTTGCCCTCGATGCCGCTCACCTCCATCGCGCGGACGAGCATTCGCGTGAGGCGGAACGGGACGCGCTCCGGGTACTTCTCGCGGTGCATCGAAGCCTCGAAGCAGTCGCCGAAGTCGATGTGAAGAATCTTGCCGCTGTATCGGTCGAGCATGAGGTTGCTCGGGTGGCGATCGCCGAGGCCGAGGAGGTACCCGACCATGGACATCACGGCTAAGCTGCGCGTGTACGTCGTGCGACGGTCGAGCCACACCTCGCTGGAGCGGGATTTCAACCACAACACCCGCGCGAGGTCGTTCCCGGGCGTGTTCTCGAGCGCGTGCTCGAAAACCTCCACCTGCGCGCGGAGAAGGAGCGAGCGAGATTTGAAAAGAGGGGACAGAAACGATACGTGTCAGAGAGAGCCGCGCGAGCGAGAGGAACGCATCAGACGCCGCGCGAGCGGTTCAGACGTTTGGACGGAGAGGGTCGCGTTCGGAGGCGCGGTCTCTCCCCGCGAAAGAAACGAAACGGGATCGCGCGCGTCTCCCCCTCTCGTCGCCGGTCGGTCGCTCAGTCCCTTAGATGTTCAATCCGCCCTCACGGACGCCGCGGCGGTAAGCCGCGGCGAATCGGTTTCGATGTGTGAGTAAACGTATCATCACCGCGACCGACCGAGACGACGAGCCTCGAGACGACGAGCCTCGAGCCCCGAGCCTGGGCTGAGTGGTGAGTGTCGCGTCTCGCGCGAGGGTTCTCGGGTTCTCGAAAATCGTTCAAGACCAAAAAAAAAAAAAAAACGAACGTACCTTGTTCACCAGCGGCAGGTGGTCGTAGTCCGGCGCCATGGCGAGCATGAGCCTGTGCTCGAGGTTGAGCGGCACCTTGTGCGCGTCCCTGTGTTCTCTGATGAGCGCGTGTAGGGTGTCGCAGTTGGGCACCCACCCGATGAGTCCCGAGTTGGGCGACAGCGGCACCACCGCGTACCTCGCGATGGAGAGATCCCCCGCGCTCGTCGCCGGCGTGGCGTCCAGGAGCATGTTCACCAGCCCGAACAGCTGCATGACGCGCTCGTCCTGCCTCAGATCCTCGTGGCCCTTGAGCAGGTACCCGTAGTCTTTCCCGTCCGAGCCGTGGATCTGCAGCCTTCGCGGCCTCTGCTTGCTGGTGATGACGTGCATCGTCCTCGCGAACGCGGCGATGGTCGCCGCGCCGCCTGGGACGCCCGGCATGTAATTTCCGGGGACGCACAGCTCCAAGCCTCGCGCGTTGAGCAGCCGCGGGGAGACGTACTGCAGCTCCAGCGTCGTCAGCTGCGGGAGCTGCTTGTTGATGCGCTTGAAGACGTGGTAGTACAGGTCCCACGCCTGGTTGAGTTCCTCCTCGCGCCCCGTCTCGCGGTACTTCTGGCACCACTCGTTCGCCTCCTGGAGCTCGCGGCCGTACACCTGCACGAAGGAAATCTCGTGCAACGTCTCCGCGCCGAGGCGCTCGATGATGTGGTGCAACGGCGCGAGCACCCGGAGCATCCCGTCCACGTTCTGCTCCCCGAAGTACAGCTGCGACGCCTCCTCGAGCGCCTCGTGCCACGCCTCGTGCCACAAAATGGCGACGCGAATCAGCTCGAGCGACACCACCTGGGCCTGCTCCACGAGCAACGCGCTGTGCTGCCGGAGGTTATCCAACACCACCATCGCCGCCGAGCGCCGAGACGTGGACTGCGACTTACACGCGACGAGCAGCGGGTACAGAAGCGCCTGCGGGTGCTGCCGCCCCACGCGAACCAGGAGCTGGTGAATCAGCGAGCGCACGGGCAGGGAGTTGCTGTGGATCCTCGCGACGATCTGGGGAATCACCGCGAGCCACGTGTCGATGCTGACGTGACCGAACCCCTCCATCAGCGCCGCCTCCACCTCGGGCGCCGCGCCGTGGTTGAACCACAGCGTCAAAAGACGCAGAATATCCTGAAGAGGCCCGCCCTTCCCCTTCTGCGGCGCCGCGCCGCCCAAAGCGATGGACCGGAAAAAACCGGAAATCGCGGGAGCGACGTGACGCAAACACGCCGATCGCGTACGAGGGTCCTTGGCGTAGTGCTCCATCGCCGCCGCGTTGAACAGAGCCCAGTGGTGCCAAGCCTTGGCCCACTGGCGACACGCGTCCGTCGCGGTCCGAAACGCCGTCAACACGTCCGTCACCGTCCGGTCGTCCATGTCCTCCGCGATCGCCCAGCGCCACTGACCGAGCTTCAAAAACGCGCGAGCGATCAGTTTAGGGGAAGGCGCGGGGCCCGTCCCGAGAGAAGCCGCCGCAGAAGTCGCCCTGAGGGGGGAGGGATTGGGGGGCAGGAATGGGAGTGAGGAATTTGCCAGCCGGAGAGAAGGAATCGCGGCGAGGAACGGGGGAGGGGAAAAAGGAGAGAAAAAAACAAAAAACGCCCCCGCGTCGCTCGTCGCTTCGCCCCGCGAGTCAGTGTAACTATGACATGTAAAGCTCTCAGCGAGTGTTCGCCGCGACACGAGTGTCGGGTACCGGCGACTCGGTCGATCTTTGGAGTTATCATCACCCTCGCGGGGCCCGAGAAGAGAAGAGGGAAAAGAAAAAGGAAAAAACGGGAAGAAGGAGCGAGAGGAAACCGGGTCGCCCTTGCTCCTCGTACCTCAGCTCGCCGACGAGGCTCTGCAGCCTCGAGAACGCGTCCCTCCTGTTCCCGAGCGCCCACTGGTGCTTGACGTACGCGAGCATGACGTCCGGCCTCCCGCTCCCGGCGCCGTACCCCCCCGTCCCCGGCGCGCACTCGATGGGGTCGTACTCCAACAGCGTCAGCAGCGTCCGCCGCGCCTGCCTCGTCCGCCCCGCCTTGCGGTTCAGACTCGCAAACTTGAGCCACGTCTCCGTCTCCTCGTGCATCGGAAGCACGAGGCTCCGCACCGCGAGGAGCGCCTGCCACACCTCCACGTTCCTCTGCACGCCGTATATGCGCTCGCGCCACATCTTCCGCATGAGCTCGCGACGCGTCGCCGCCGAGCGCGCGTCCCCGACGTTGGCCGTCGCGGAAAACGCGCCGAAACGAGCGTCCGACGCGCCTCCGACGCCGCCGTTCCCGACGCCCCCCCCGAGTTCGAAGGTGGTCGTTTTCCCGCCGCCGTACCCTCCGCCTTGGTTCCCCGCGTGGGGATGATCCTCGGGAGAGGCGAGCTTCAGCTTTTGCCCGAGCTCGGCGTACTCGATCACCTCCTCGAGCTCGGTGAGCTGCTGCGCCCTGACCATGCCGCCGTAGCTGCGGTCGTACGACTCCGTCACGAGCGCGGCGAGCTCGGCGCCGAGCGCGTCGCGCGCCGACGCCGTCCTCAGCCGAGCCTCGTCCGCGTCGCCGCGCTTCACCGCCAACACCGCGCGGTAAAAGTCCAAATCCGTCGCGACGCCGACCGCCTCCGACCCGAAAAACGCCGCCGAGGGGTACCCGGACGCTGCGCCCCCCGCGAACGCGCTCTCGCCGCCGCGACGGGCCCCGCTCGCGGAGTCCCCCCAAAGCGACGAACGACCCCCGGGCAAGCCCACCCCGATGGCGCTGATCCCGCCTCGGCCGCCGCGGGACCCCCTGGACCCGCCCTGACCGTCCCCGCCGTGGCCGCCGCCGTACGGGCCCCACGGACCCTCCATCGCGTCGACGTACGCCTCCATGCGGTCCCAGTCGCCGAGGTGCCATGCGGCGCGCGCGGCGAGCGGCGCGACGCGCGCGCGAAGCGTCGCGTCGCCCCCGGCGCCCACGCCCCCCGCGCCCGCGCTCCCCGTGCCCGCGCTCAGCGCCCACTCCGTGCGACACAGAGCGCCGAGAGCCTCCCACTCCGCCAACGCCCCGAGGCACCGCGCCTGGCCGAGCACAGCCTCGCGGCGAGCATCCGTGGCGCTGTGCACGGACGCGCGGTTCATGACCATCTCCGCGAGTGACAGGTTTCCGGGAGGGGGCGGAGGAGGGGGAACGGCGGCGCCGGCGGACGCGTGTCGGCCGGACGACAAGTTGGAAGACCCGACGTCCTTGTCCTCCGCGCGCGAACCGACGCTCGTGCCGAGCGACCCGGCGGCGTGCCTCTCGAGCGAGGCGGTCGCGCTCGGCGTCGACCCCGCGGACGCGGACCCCGAGCCGTCTCTCTCCCCGCCGGGGATGGGCACGCCGTCGACGCTCTTCTCTCCCCGCTCCCTCTCCTTCTGTTCTCTCCTGCGCTCGGCGCGGCGTTTGCTCCGCTCGCGCTCAGCCTGGGACCCGCTCCTGTTGGAGTGTATATGGGTGTTCCCGCCGCCGCCCTGGCCGCCCTGTTCGTTGCTTCTAAAGGAAGAGGCTCCCATCGGCTGTCCGTCCGGCCCCGCGCCCGCCTCCGCGAGCCTCGTCTCCGCCTGCGCGGCTTTTCGCCTGTACGCCTCGAGCGCGTTGTCCCACTGCCCGAGCTTCTCGTACCACCCCTCCTTGATCTCGAGCCTGAGGTGGGCCTGGGTGTACACGAGCACGCCCATGGCGGCCTCCGGGAGCTGGAGCTGGTTGTTGATGGCGATGATCGCCTCGACGCACGCGCTCGGGTTGGACACGAACTCCGTCTCCTTGTAGTGCAGCGCCTTGGCGTACGCGCGGCACCGCTCGGCGATGGCGCCGAGGGTGCGGACGTCCACCGGGAGGGGCTTCTCGTCGTGCTCGCAAAACTCGGCGAGGTTGAGCAGGGTGGTGACGATCTCGGGCGGGATCGTCGGCGACCCGAACGCCGCCTCCAGCGACCTGACGAGCTGCTCGCGGCTCACGCGCCCGAGCTCGGCCCAGCACGAGACGAAGCTCGCGCAGAAGAGATCGCGCGCGAGGTGCGGCTGCACCTGCGCGAGGTCGATGCACGCCCGCAGCGCCGGGCTCGGCGACTGCTTCAGAAGCTCAACGCTCAGGTGGCGCATCCACTCGAGCCAGTCGTCCTTCGTGCTCCGCTGGCTCGACTCCCACGCCCGACGCAGCGCCACCTCGTCAACCGCGAGCTGCTTCGCGGGAGGAGGCAAAGCCGTCCCCTCGCCGCCGCCGCCGCGAACGGAACCGCCCCTCTGCGAACCGCCACGAGACCGAGACTCCCCGCCCGAGTGCGGACCGGGGCTCGAAGGAGGCCCCGGGCTCGCGCCCCGAGACGAGTACCCGCCCGCGCCCGCCCCCGCTCCAGCTCCGGGGGGATGGTGATGATGGTGACCCTGATGGCCTTGATGCTGGGACGAAGACGATCCCCCCGGGTGAGACGTCGGGTCGACGAGCGCGTCCGCGCTCCCCGAGAACCCCGCGAAACCCGAAAACCCGTGGCCGTACGCAAACGCCCCCTCCCCGATAAACCCTCCGGGGCCGCCGAGCCCTAGGGACCCCCCCCCACCCGCCTCGAGCAGCGCCACGAGCCTCTCGAACACCGGGTCCCTCATCTCCCGCTTCTCCATCGCGCGGCGAACTAAGGGCAAAAACAGTAAAAAATCTCGCCCGAGCGCGTGCGCGAGACTGGTGAGCGCCGTCAACGCGTCGCGCCTGAGCTCCCTCTGGGGCCCGTCGAGGACGCGCACGAGCGGGTGCGCCACCGCGCTGGCGTGGCCCGCGAGCTGCATGCGCGGGAGCAGCGTCGCGAGGCTTCGAATCACGAGGCTCCGAACCCGCCAGGGAACCGGCGCGACGCCCGGGCGGAAGAGCCGCACGAGCGCCGGGAGCATCAGGTGGAGGTGCTCGTCGACGGCGGAGCCGAACGCCTCGAGCGCGTGGAGGACGCCGGGGACGGAGGCGAAATCGCCCGAGCGCTCGGCGTCCGCGAGCACGGCGATCATGCGCGGGAGGAGGTCCGGGAGGTGCTGCCTGAAATCATCGTGAAGCGCGGTGGCGAGCTCCTCGCACAGGCGGAGCATCTGGCGCAGGAGCGGCCCGGGAGCCCAGAACGCGCGGATCACGTCGAGGATATCGTCCAGGTAGGTCCGCACGTGGCCGCGGATGATGGCGACGAGCGCGGTGAGCTGCGCCAGCGTGAACTCGCGAAGGACGTCGTCGCACTCGCGAGCCACCTTCAGAATCACCGGCATCGTCGCGGGGAGGTACTGCACGCAGCTCAAACCTAACGAGCGGAAGATGTACATCACGGATCGAACCACCATGTGGTGGTGCGACGCCATCGAGTCGTCGCGCAACACCCGAAGCAGCGCGTTGAGCGCCACCGTGGGGTAAAAGTTCTCGCTCGCCGTCGTCAAATTGCGCGAGGGAAGCAAGTCGTCGTCGTCGTCCTCGCCGCCGCCGGGGTGTAACCCCCCGCGGCTTCGACCCCCGCCGCCGCCCGCCAAAGGACCGCCGCCGGGACCGCCGGGACCTATGCCGCCCTTCTCCCCATCGACCAACCCGTCTTTGCCGCCGCCGCGCTCGTCGAGGTCGCCGCGATTCGACTTCGCGACGCGCGCGAGGACGCCTCGAACCCCCTCCATGCTCAACAACCCCTGGCCGTGCAGACGCACCTCGTTATCCCTGTGCGCGTGGGGGTCCAGCGCGCCCAGCACCCCGAGCGTCCTCAGAACCTCCGCGCGAACCGGCCCGGACTCCTCCGCCAGCACCTTCAGCATCAGCGAGAGGAGCCTGGGGTGGTCGCGGTAGGGCTGGACGACGTACCCCGTGGACTCGGCGAGCTGGCCCAGCGTCATCACCGCGACGTCGCGCGTGGAGCCAGCCTTAATCCCGTCGATGATCAGGCGCAACAACTCCGAGATGCCGAACGCGCGAGCGATCCCGGCGCCGCCCACGCGCGCGAGCTCCCCGATCGTCGCCAGCGCCGCCGCCTTCTCGCGAACGCTGACGATGTGCGCGGCGCCGCGTTTGGTCGAGCGACCCGTCGCCGCGTAAAGCCCCGACGATCCGGACGCGTTCGCGCCGCCGGTATTCGCGCCGCCGTTCAAGGTCGCGCCGCCGCGCTGGTCCCCCTCGGCGGCGGCGGCGAGGGCGCCCGGGTGCCCTCCGCCGCTCGGCCCGCCCGCGACCGCGCCGCTCATCGCGTCGCCTCCGAACCCGAACCCGCCGCCGGCGTTTCCGGCGTTTTGTTCCGCCGCGTGTGTTCCCCGATTCGCCGCGCCGGCGTCCGCGCCGGCGCCGGCGCCCGCGATCCCCCCCCCGGCCCCGGCGGAAGATCCCCCCTTCGCGATCCCGTTGGATCCCGTCCTCGATTGGATCCCGCCGCCGCCTATGTTCGACCCCGGAGGCCCCGCGGCCTCCTCCGGCCTTCGGAGCTTCGCCATGAGGGTTCTCAGGATGGGCGCGATGTACGGCAGCGCGAGCCTCGTGCAGCTCCGCACGAGCGCGGCGCTCAGCCTCGCCGATTCCTCCCTGACGTGGGACTCCGCGCTGTGCTCGAGCTCGTTGAGGAGCTGGAGGAGGTGGCGCCTGAGCGCGGGGAGCGCGTACGCGGGGTTCCGCGGCGCGAGGCGCCCGACGAGGCGGATCGCGAGCAGACGCACGTCGCTGGACTCGTCGTTGAGGGTCAGGAACAGAGCCCGGAGCGCCTCCGCCTGGCCCAGGTGGCCGTCGGCGACGCCCGAGGGAAGGCAGAAGGACGCCAACACCGCGCGGCGCACGCCCGCGTCGAGGTCGGAAACCGCAGACGCGAGTAACCGAGAGACGATGAACGCCTCCGTCGCCGCGGACCAAGACGCGCCGAAGCCCGGGAGAAGAGCGGCGCTCTTCGGCCCGGGGCCCCCCGGGCCGGTTCCGCGACCGCCGCCCTCGAACTCGAAGCCTCCCGCGGCGGCGGCGCCGCCGGATTTCAAACTCGTCGACGCGCGCGCCCTCGCGGCGGCGTCGCGCGGCTCCCCCTCGCGGCTCCGCACCTCGAGCAGGCGGCAGCACGTCAGCGCCGCCTCGCGCCGCGTCGCCGGGTCGTCGTCCCCGAGGTACTCCACGACGTGCCCGCGGACGAAACCCAGGAGCGTCGACGGCTCGAACGGGAACGTGCCGAGGGTGCGAAGCGCCAGGCGGACCCGTCGCCGCCGCGCCCGCCGCGCGTGCGCGTCCAACGGAGGACCGCCGGAGGACCCCGAGCCCGCGGAGGACCCTGAGCCCTGGCGGGAAAAATGTGTCGATCTGTTGCTCGAAAAACCCGATTCGCCCGAGACCCCGCCGCGCGCGGACCCGTACGCGTCGGCGCCGTGAAAAGCCCCGGCGGGCCCCGGCGGGGACCCGCCGCCCGGGTGGGCCCCGGGCCCATAACCCGCCGCGCGGCCGGGGGACCCCGCCCCGAGCGCCGACGCGTTCGAAGGGTTACCCGCAGAGTCACCCTGGGCGCCGTAGAAGTCTCGCCCCCGGAGCGGGGTCCCCGGCGGCGTCCCGAACGACCCGAACGCGCCGGCGGCGTCCGGGAGGTCGTCCGCGCTGCTGACGCGCTGGACGCGGTGCGGCAGGGGAATCTTCGCGCCGCGCGAGCTGTCCCCGGACGCCGCGCCGCTCGGCGCGTGGTCGCGAAAAGAACCCGACGCAGAGGACCCCGCCGCGCCGCCGCCCGAGCCCGAGGGGTCGAAGATGCCGCTGACGACGCGCTGGAGCATGGCGCCGCCCGCCCGGACGGAATCCTCGATCGTGCTGCGCGTCGGCGATTTCGGCGGCACGCCGTGGTGGTGGTCGCCGTTGGAGACGCGCGTCGAGGCGGCGCCTAAACCGCCGGCGCCTAATACGCCGCCGCCGCCTCGGGAGGGGGAGCTCGGGCCGAACGCGCCCCCGCCCCCGCCGGACGCGTACGAGTAAAACCCCCCGCGGCGCGTCGCGCCCGTGCCGGGCCCGATCCCACCCTGCCCCCCACCGCCCGCACGCGCGTGGTGGATCGGGGCCAGGATCCCCGAGATGGTCTCGATCAGCCTTCGCTGGATCATGGGTAAGGTCGCGGGGAGCGCGACGGCGACGGCGTCGAGCGCGTCCACGAGCGGCGCGGTGAGCCCCGGGGCGAACAGCGCGGGGAGGAGCGCCCTCGCGTGCGGCTCCCAGAGCTCGCCGCACGAGCTCGCCAGCGCGCCGACGCACAGGAGCGCCTCCGCGGCGCCGGGCTCGAGAAAACTGCTCCCCCCGGAGCGTCCCGCGGCGGTTCTGTTTTTGCCGTCGCCGCCTCGCGCGCCGCCCCCGCCGAGGTTCAGGTTGAACCCGGGGACGCCCCCGCCGTACGCGCCGCCGCCGTAGTACGAACCACCGCCGCTTCCCTGGGAGGCTTTCGCGCTCGCGACGCACGTCTCGCGAATCGCGCTCGCGATCTCGGGGAGGTACCGCTCGAGCGCCGCCACCCCCAGGCGCCGGTGGTTCGCCGCGCGGCGGTCCGCCGCCACCGCGCGCGCGAGGTTCAGGTTCGTCTGCGACGGGCCCGACCAGGTCTTCTCGGCGAGCGACCCAGACCGCCGCGGGCGCGCGTTCTGTTGACCCTGCTGCGAACCCTGCGAACCCTGATGATGGCCCTGTGCACCCTGCGACGATCCCTGACCCGCGTGACCCGAGGCGGCCGAGTCCGCGAGGCTCAGGTTTCCTCCGTCGGACGACCGGCGGCTCACCGACGACGCGGCGGACGCCGCGAAGCCGAACCCGCTTTGGCCGCTTTGGCCGCCGCCTCCCCCGCGCGAGCTCTCTCGGCTCGGCGCCGCGTCGTGGCTTCGCAGCGTCTCTGTCTCGTCGTCGTCGGAATCGTCGTCGTCCTCGGCGAGCGCGAGGGCGAGGTCCCCGACGGCGTCGAACCCGGCGTCGCGTTCCGAGGGCGGGCCGCGGATGGAGGCGAGCAGAATCGCCGCCGAGCGCGCGAGGTACGACTCGCAGAACCGCCGGGGCGAAAACGCGGCGAGCCTCGGGACGAGCTCGACGACCGCGCGCCGAACCACGCGGTCGCGGCTCTCGTGCAGGCTCAGGATCGTCTCCGCCACCTCCTTGTATCGACTCAGCATGAACTCGCCCGTGTGCCGAAGCATCTCCCCGAACGCGAGCAAAGACCCGTGCGCGTACTCCACGCTCGAGTACGACTGCGAGCCCGAGTGCGACTGCGAACTCGAGACGGCGCTCGCGACGTCGCCGGGCGAAGAAGTCGACGCGCCCTTCCTCCCGGACTTGCCCCCGGAGAGAAGTGAGCCGCTTTTGCCGCTCGGAGACTTTTGCGCCCCCCCCTCGCGGTCGTCGGCGCCTCCTCTACTCCGACTCAGCGTGAGCCCCCTCCGCGTTTCCTCGTAGAGTTTGTAGTACCACTGCACGCGGTACCTCGTCTCCCTCTGCTCGACGACGACGAGGCACTCGCGCAGGGCCTCGACGGCGGCTTCGCGGACCGCCACGTTCGGGTCCCTGAGCGCGGGCCAGATGGCGTCGATGAACGCGGGGACGTGGACGTTGAAGACGGTGGGGGCGTTGCGCGCGAGCTCGCGCAGGATCAACACCGCCGCGTACCTCCGCGCCTCCACGCGCTCGGCGGCGTCCAGCCAACTCAGCGCCCTCCGAACCTCCAGCTCGACGATGTCCGCGGTGAGCGCCCCGCCCACCTGCACGAGGTGCCCCAGGGCTCGGCTCGCGGCCTCGGCGAGCCTCGGCTCGCACGTCGGCGTGAAGACGTCGCGGAGGTACGACGCGAAGCGGTTGAGCTTCCCCACCGTCTCGCCGAGCTTCGCGTCGGTGAGCTGATCAATCGCGTACACCCCGCCCAGGCGCTTACGCACGTCCCCGGCGTTCACGAGCCGGACGATGCGCCCGTACAGATCGCGCATGTACCGCGCGAACTGCTCCTGGGTCTTATCCCGCGCCTCCGCCTCGACGTGTTCGCGGAGCGATTGGCCGACGTCGCCGCCCGCGTGCCGACGCGACGATCCCGCGGAGTGCGAACCGCTCGCCGACGACGCCCCGACGTCGCGGGAGGTGAAGGAAAACCCCCAACCACCCCGGCGGGTCGCGGACCAGGGCGCGGAGGAGGCGCCCGAGTACCCGCCTAGGCCACGCCTCGAACCCGCGGCGTCGCCTCCTCCCCGCGCGCGGCGCGAGCGATCGGAGCTCGCCGCGTGATGCGCCGCGTCGCCGCGGACGCTCAGGCCGCTGCGGTGCGCGTAGATGCCGCCGACGGCGTCGACGCCGCCCCAGTGCCCGTCGTACGCGTCGTCGAGGTGCGAGACGCCCGAGGCGCGGAAGAGGTCGCGGTGCGCTCGCGCGCGCGCGGACCAGGCGCGCGGCGCGTGCGCTCGGCGGCGGCCCGCGCCCGCGCCCGCGCGGCGGCGGAAATCGAGATCCGTCGCGGCGTCGTCGTCGTCGTCGTCGGAGTGCGCGCTCGAGGCGCCGGGCGACGCCGAGCGGGCGTCCGCGCCGGAGGAGGGACCCGCGCCCGCGCGGGACCATCCCGCGGCGTCCCACGCGCTGTCCGGGATGAGCCCGGCGCCGAGGCCGCCGCGGCGTCGCGCGCCGGGCGCGGCGGCGCGCGCGGCGTCCCCCGCGCCCGCGCCCGCGGCGTTGCACAGTTCCGTGAGGAGCTTGTCCAGCGTGTCCGCGGCCTCGTCGCCGCGCGCGGCGTGGGCGCCGCCGGAGGCGCCGGAGGGGGACGAGCGCGCGCGGTGCGACGAGGAGGACGCGCTCGGCTGGGCGCCGCGCGAGGCGCTCGCGTCGCCGCGCGCGGCGCTCGAGAAGTGCGCCGACATGCCGCCCCGACGCCGCGCGCGCCCGGCGTTGTTGCCCTAACCAAAAAGGCCCTCGCGAACCCTTCAGCGCGGCGTCGCGGGGCGAAAGCGCGACGACGCGAGGGAGAGGCGGGGCGCGCGATGCGCCGCGCGCCCGGCGAGGCGCGCGCGAGTACGGGGGCGCCGCCGGGCGTCGCCAGCGCACCTCCGAGTGCGCGCGGAGAGCCGCGCGGGAGCCCCCCTGACGCGCCACATCGCGAAAAGCCACGCGCGCTTTCCCGGCGGGCCGCCCTGCAACCAGGGCGGCGCCGCGAGAGATCGTGCGCGAAAACGCGTCGGGCGCCAGCAGTTCGCGCGGTTTTCCTTCCCCTCGCCGGCGGCTTTTTCCGTTCCGATCGCACTTTTCACCGCGAGACGCGCGGTTGACCGGAGCGGCGACGCGCGATCGACCGGTCGGCGTCCGAATCACCGGTCGCGCGCGGGTCGGGAGAAAAATATCGCGGCGCCAGTTGCCAACGAGGCGCCATTTGGATGGCCCAGTGGCGAGGCACTGACCTCGCTGGGCACCCGCCTCGCCTCGCGTCGATCCGCCCCGCGCGCCATGTTCGCTCGCGCGCTCCACCGCGCCGCGCGCGTCGCGACGCGCCCCGCGACCCGCCGTCGCGTCGCGTCGCGCGCGGCGTCCTCGCCCGCGGCGCGCGGCTTCCCGCCGCGACCGCGCGCGGATCGCGCGGCGCGACGCGTCGCGCCCACGCCGCGTGCTCCTCCCATCGTCATGCCGTCGCTCACGCGCGCGTCTCACGCGCGCTCCACCGCCGCGGACGCCGCCTCGAACCGCGGCGCCCCCCCCCCGCCCCCCTCCTCCTCCTCCTCCTCCT
>MDSW01049258.1_pt1 | contig 15095 bp, 14 predicted proteins | sample 811171 | NCBI WGS metagenome assembly MDSW01 (sample SAMN05326641, study PRJNA326480) | marine metagenome | isolation source: seawater | place: Atlantic Ocean: North West | collected 2012 | reverse complement strand
TTTTTCGTTTTCTAAGTCTATATTATTTTCATCAATTAATAATTTTCTTTTATCTTGTAAAATTTTTATACTTTCATTGCTAGAAACATTTTGACTTTTCTCCACAACTTTTGGCAAAAAATATGTATATAAATTATCTTTTGTACTTACTGGGAAAACATAAAAAATATTTGACCTATTATAGTTTAGTAATCCTATAAAAATTAGAATTATAATATAGGGCAAAAAGACATTGATTATTTTTATGGGTGATTTTTTTTTAAATTTAATTAAAATTATTATTATAGGTACAATAATTAAAAACATTGCAACAGATCTTTGTAAGTAGCAAATAGCAATCAAAACTCCTAAAAAAATATATTTATAATTTTCTTTAGGTAAATCTATTAAAAAAGAAAAAATTATTATTATTAAAGAAAAAAAAATTGTTTCACCGAATATTGTAATATTCCACTGGTTTATAGTGGGTTCGAAAAGCAAAAAAAATGATGCAATATAAATAACTTCTTTTTTAATGTTTAGCTTCAACAATTTATTATAAAAATAAATGACCGCAAAATAATAAAAAAATGTTTGAAAAATAAAAAAAAAAATAACTCCAGAAAGGTCATAATTATTTTTTTCATCATAAAAATCCATATTCACAATTTTGCCAATAAAAGCTAAATTTTTAGCTGGCAGAAAATGAGCTCTAAATTCTTCATTTTGTAAATTTTCAATAGATAAATCTTCTTTTAATTCAAATGCTTCTTGCCAAATTCTAATTTCAGGAGGTGTTTTAATGATGCCATGATATTTGCTTCCATCATCATAGCTAAAGTATTTATTAAAATTTTTAAGATTATATTGTGAATTAATATTAAACAATACAAAGCTAGAAAATAATAAAATAAATATTATTTTATGAGTTCTAAAAAAATTAGCAAAACTATACTTCATTATTTTTTATCATGGATTTAATTATTGAATATGATTATAAAATGATAAAGAATTTATACAATAACAAATATTTGTAAAACAAATAATTAAACTCAATGATTTTTATTAATAATATCTGGAGACTTAAAAAAAAATATTTAGATATTTTGTTATCGAAAAAAATCAATATTTCTGAAAAAATAAATTTTGGTAGCATTAAGGCTAATAATTTTTTTAAAAAAAAAATAAAAAATTCAAATTTTTTCTTTGAATATGGATCTGGATCCTCAACTATTTATGTAGACAAAAAAAATAAAAAATATATTTCAATTGAAACAGATAAAAGTTTTTATAAATCTCTTTTATTGAAATTGAAAAGTAAAAGTTCTTTAAAATATTTTGGCTTAGGAATTGTTGGAGAGTTTTCATATCCAATATTATGTACAAAACAACAAGTGAAAAACTATATTTTTTCAATAAACAAGTATTTTATAAAAAAAACATTTCCAGATTTAATATTAATTGATGGGCGATTCAGAATTGCATGTTGCTTAAATTTGCTAAATAAATCTCGATTTAAAAATAAATTTACAATCATCTTAGATGACTACAAAAAAAGAAAGGAATACCATTGCTTAAATAAATTTTTTGAAATAAAAAAAGTAGGTCGACTAGGAATATTAAAGCCAAAAAAAAGATTGTATTTTAAAAAAAATATAATTGAAGATTTTTATTTTAATTTTAAATAAAATATTTTAATGAATATTTGTTACATATCAAATTCAGCAGCTCCATCAAAAAATGCAAGTAGTCTTCAAATTGCAAAACTATGTGAAGGATTATCTAAATTAGGTCACAAAGTAACATTAATCAAACCAAATACTGGAAAAAAAATCAATTATAATAATTTCTATAAAATTAAATATAAATATAAAATTATTATAATTAAATATTTCAGAAAATTCCCAATAGGTATTAACTACTATTTATATTCTTTAGCATCTTTATTAATATCGGGATTTCATAAGTATGACTTATATATTACAAGAAATTTTTTAGTTTCTATAATTTTAAGCATTTTAGGAAAAAAACATTTAATAGAAATTCATGATGACATTCTTACAGAAGGAAGAATAGTTCAATTTCTGATTAGAAAATTTAAATTTCTTAATAATAAAAACTTATTAAAAATAATTGTAACTACGCATACTTTAAAAAAACGTTATATTGACTATTGTAAAGTAAAAAAAGAAAAAATTTTTGTTTTACATAATGCTTCTTCTTTAAATTCACATTTCAAAAAATACAAAACAAAGCCAAATCATTTAAATATAGGTTATTTTGGATCTATATATAAGTCTAGAGGAATTCAAATGATAATAAATTTATCAGAAATAGATATGCAAAATAAATATTTCATATATGGAGGTACTAATTATGAAATTAAAACTTTAAAAAAAAAATTTAAAAATAAAAATTTATTTTTTAAATCTTATATACCTTACTCGAAAATATCTAATGAATTAAAAAAAATTGATTTATGCATTCTACCTTATAAGTCTAAAGTCACTGTTGCAGGTAATGTTGGTGATATTTCTGATTATACATCACCTTTAAAAATTTTTGATTACATGATAACTGGAAAATTAATAGTATGCTCAGATTTAAAAGTTATTAGAGAAGTCTTAAAAAATAATAGCAATTCTATATTAATAAAAAATTTTCAAAATAAAAGACAATGGCTATCAAGAATTAAATTAATTAGTAAAAACTTTTTAAAATATTCAAATATAAGAGCAAAAGCATTTAATTATGCCAAAAAATATAACATCGAATGGAGAGTAAAAAAATTAATGTCTTTTATAAATATTAATTAAAAAAATTATTAACATTTTTATTTTTGAATTTTTTTTTGAAAATACTTAAATCTTTCTGATTATCAAATTCGTACCAGCTTTTTTTAGATTTTACAAAATTAATCACAAAATTTTTTTTTATTAACTCCATAAGAAAATTTGTCATATCAATTTTTTTAATATTTATTTTATCGAATTTTTTTTTTCTATTTAGATAAAGAATTTTTTTAACAATTTTTTTTGAAAATTTTGTAATACCAACATATCTTGCATCTATGTCTTTAATATTATTTGTTTTATTTCCTAAATAAACTATTTTTTTATTTAAAATTTTTAAACTTTCTAAATCATATTTAATTTTATTATTGGTTTTCCAGAGTTTCCTCCAATTAAAATCGAGCAGAGTTGCAATATCTTTTTCTGAAGAAACTAGTTTTTGTAGATCTTTATGTGAAAAAATTATATCTCCATAAATAACAACTGTTGTATCAATATTGGTACACTTAAGGACATTAAGTAAAGTGTAAACCATGTTTGTTGATTTAAATTTACTATTAAAAATATATTTGTATTTATTATCTGTGACTTTTTTTATTAAATTTTCTTTATAGCCAGTAGCAAAAATAACATTTTTTTTATTTTTTTTTATTTTTGATATTGAATTTAGAGTATAGTAAATAATTGGTTTATTAAATATTTTTGTTAAACATTTAGGTTTCTTTGAATTAAATCTCTTTCCTATTCCGGCACAAAGAATAACAATATTCATTTTTTCAAAATAAATTGAATTATTTTATCTAAATTAATATAATTTTTTTCTCTCTCGGGATGAAACATAAACCCGTAAATTTTGTAATTTTTATGTTTAAATATCTCAACATTTCCTAACAAATCATTTCCCAAACTTTTTAAATTAATGCCTAAAAATTTTTCTTTGATACCATAATTATGATAGCATTTGACTATTAGTTGTTTTTTATTAAAAACATTTTTATTTTTTAAATAAATTTGCTTATTTTTTTTCATGTGATTTTTAACTTTAGATAATTTTCCTTTAAAAAAAACGTTTATTAACTGCATACCATGGCATATCCCGACTAAAGGAATTTTTTTTTTGATAGCAAATTTTAAAATATTTTTTTCTGTATTAACTCTAAAGATATTTGGCTTTTTATTATTTATATCGCATCCTCCAGGAAATATAATAAGATCAATTTTTAAATTTTTTCTTTTCAATATATTATTTGTTAACTTTATAGAATTTGGAAATTGAAAATAATTTATTTTTTTTCTTTCAAAATAATTTATCCAATTATGATCCAAAATATCTATGTAAGTTGTAAAATATTTTTTTATATCAGATGTAATTCCAACTATCATTTTAGTTAATAATATTTATTTTCTTTTCCTTGCAATCCAAAATTATATTTGAAATCTTGCAAATTTCTTCAAAATTTTTGTCTCCAATTCCTATAGCAGCTGGTTTATTTAGCTCCTCACATCTAATTGACATATGTGAATTTACACCTCCATACTTTGTAATAAGCCCTTTAATATTTTGAGACAAAACCCAATCATATCCTGGATCAGCATTTTCTATTAATATTATTTTATTTTTAATTGACACTTCTTGGTCTGGGTTTTTAATAATCTTGATATCTCCCTTGGTTATTTTTTTAGTTATAAAATTTGGTTTAGTAACAAGAATTGACGCAACATAAAAATCATTTGGGGATGTTATTAAATATGGTAATTTAACATAATTATCATAATTTCTTTTCTTTTCTTCAAAAATTTCTATTTTTTTCAAAAAATTCTTATTTATTTTTCTTTTAGAAATACTAAATATTTTATTATAAGTCATATTGGAAATATTTTTTAAAGAAATTTTTTTTACTTTAGACCAAAATTTTATTAATTCTAAAATATCACTTAAAGTTCTAGTAAAGATAAATTTAGAGTTTTCTCTTAATTTGATCGATGTCAATGAGTAAGTCAACAAAGTTTCCGCTGAAAAATTAATTTTGTTTTTCATTAAATATCTATCTATTTTCTTAATTTTTTTTGATATAAGTATTTTTTTATATTTGTTATTAAACTCAAAAAACTTTTCAAAGTTGTCAATTTTCCATACTTTTAAACCTGGTAAAAATCTTTTCATCTTGATGTCATACGTTCCAGGCCTAAGATGAAAAAAATAATTTTTAAACTTTTTAAATTTATCTTTATTTAAGTTAATCTCACTTTTAAGTTTTCTATATTCATTTGAAACAGTATTTATAGATGATAGTAGCTTAGAGTAGTCATTTAAATTAATTAACTTTTTATCCATTAAAGAATTAAGAATTTTTTTTCCAATAAAAGCGTGCCTTGCAAACTTAGAGAACGGTACAATTCCGTATTGAATTAATTTATTAATTAATTTTTTTGATAAAATTATTGGATTTTTCTTTTTTTTTAAAAAAAAATTTATTTCTTTTTTTCTAAAGTCTTCTAATTCAAATAATAATTTTTTATCTTTTTTAAAATCTTCTCTAAAGTTATTTATTAAAGTTTCAGTATGTTTTTTAATATAAAATAAATATTTTTTCTTCTCTTTTGCATCTAAAAAATTATATTTTGAATAAATTTTTTTTTTAGAATTTAAATCAAAACAACTATCTGCAATATCAAATTCAATTTTATCATGTAAAAATGGATTTTGATTTAGTTGTCTAAGCCAAAAATTAACTATTTTTTTTGAAATATTATTATTTACTGTTTTGGGAATATATGAAGAAAAACTTAACCTTGTATCAATATATGGCTTACCAGAAAATGAAGTCATTAATTCTCTATTTATATTTTTATATTCCATTTGTTTTCTGGCAGTGCTCCATGCTGAGTCTGTAATTAGTTTCTTGTATAATGAATAAGATAATTGATCTGGTTGATAGCCAATCATTTCTACAGGATTCCAGTCAGGCATTAATCCAAAAGAAGGAACATCTCCAAGATCTTTGTTTTTATAAAATATTTTTTTAAACTTATTCTGGTTATTTTTAATATTTTTTTCTAAGTTTTTATTATTTATTTTTTTCCATTTTTTATGTGTTGATAAAGGCCTAAATTGAAAAATAAAAAAATTATTTTTTTTATCTAAGCCAAATTCTATGTCTAAAGGATAATCGCCAATTTTTTTTTCCAATTCTTTTATAGAATAAATGATTTTCTTAAATTTCTTTGATCTTAGGTGGTTTTTTTCATTTTTATAAATATACAATACTCTTCCACCTGATTTACCACCCGAAGTAACTGTGTTTGTGTAGCCAGATTCATCATCATAATTTATTACATAGTATGTTGTTCCATCTTCAATACAATGATTTGTAACAACGCCGCTCATTATTGTGTTTGAAAGATAATTTTGGAATATTATTTCACTATTGTTATAAATTCTTTTTGAATCTGATTTCAATTTGTATTGCTTTAAAAGTTGATTTATTCCATAAATAATTTTTTTTTTTGAATTATTGATATTTGAAAAGCCTTCAAACTCACCAGCCATCGAATTGCTAGATTTATCCTCAAGAAAATAGGATGATCTAATACATATTTTTTTTCCTAAATTTTTATTAATTATTTTAATTATTGATGATTTTGTTTTTAAAATATCTTTTACATAAAATTTGTAAAATTTAGGTATTTTAGACCTCTTTAATTCTAATTTTTCTAAAAATAATAAATTTTTTGCTTTTGTGGAAAATTTCATTTACTTATCATTTATTATTAAGATTTATATTTGTCTAAATATTGTCATAATTAATATAAATCAATCATATTATTTATGAAAACAGTTATCGTTTTAGGATCAGGAAATAGCGGAGCAGGAGCCATACATGACTATTTACTATCAAGAAATGATTTTCAAAGCCCATTTAAAGGTAAAGAATTTAGATTAGTCAATGATCCAAATGGATTAGATGAATTATATAATAATTTATATAAAAATTTTAGTATAAATGGTTCTGCAAACAAAATTGAAGAGTTTTTAAATTTTATAAAAAATAGTTATTATTCAAAATATAATATTAAAAATAAAATCTATAACAAACAATTTATTGATCTTGCAAAAAATTTTATTAACGAGATTTCTGAAATAAAATATAATGGAAGTCCTCAGTTTTATTTTGATAAATCATCTAAAATTAAAAAACTTATTTTTTATTTTAAAAGATTTATTTTAAAAAAAAATGCTAAGGAAATTAAAATGCTAAACATGATAATGCCCTGTAGCGAAGAATTATTTTTAAAATATTCAGAACAGTACTTAAAAAATATTTTCTATTCTAATAATAACCTTGATAAAAGTAAAAATATAGTTATTGAGCAGGGTGGTAATTTTTTAAAACCATATAGTTCTACAAAATATTATGGAGAAAAAAGAAAAGTTATATTTGTTTCAAGAGATCCAAAAGCTATTTTTTGGAGCATGAAAAGAAGAAATTCACTGAGTTATCCTGGAAATAATATAAAAACTTTTGTGATTTGGTATAAAAAAGTTATTAAAAGTATAGATCGTAATGAATTAAATAAGGTTATTCATATTAATTTTGAAAATTTTTTTTCAAATTATTCAAGTGAAAAAATTAAACTTAACAATGAATTGGGTATAATTACTGATAAACCAGATAATTTTGATTTAGATTATACTGTCAAGAATTTATTTAAATACAAAAATCATTTAACAAAAGATGAAATAGAATTTATTGATAAAGAATTGCAAAATTTTATCTAATGAAAAAAAAAAATAATTTATATAGCTGATTTTTCCTTACCAAATCAGTCGGCTTATACTATTCATGTATTAAAAATGTGTGATGCATTTGCAAAACAAAATTATGATGTATCATTAGTTGTATTTTCAAAAAAAAAAACAAATTTTAATGATTTAAAAATTAAATTTTTATTAAAAAATAATTTTAAAATAATTAATATATATAAAAATAAAAAAAAACTTAATATTTTAAGAAGAATAATTTTTAGTTTTAAAATATTAAAATTTTTAAATTTACAAAAAAATATTAAATTAATTTATTCAAGAAGCATTATACCAAGTCTAATAATAGCTTTTTTTGGGTATAGAAATATTCTTGAAATACATACTGAAATGACTGGGTTAACTAAAATAATTTTTAATTTAAGGTATTTTTTAATTAATAAAAATTATATTTCGTTCGTTTTTATACACAAGCGTTTAAAAAAAAAATTGGGAATATACAAAAACCTAAAAATCTTGGATGATGCTGTAGACATTAACAATTTTAAATTTACCAATAAAAATGAATACACAAATAGATGCGTATATACTGGCAGTTTTGTAAAAGGTAAATCGATTGAACTAATATCAAAAATGGCAAAAAAAACACCCAATATAAGTTATGATTTATATGGTAACATCAATACATTAAGTCCAAAAAATAGCTTTATTAAAAAACAAAAAAACATATTTTTTAAAGGTTATGCTACGTATAATAAAATTCCTAAAATATTAAGAAAATATTCCATTTTGCTAATGCCTTATCAGTCATCTTTCGTAGGAGTTTTAATAGATGGCACTAATGTTTCCAGATACTTTTCCCCTTTAAAATTATTTGATTATTTGGCTGCAGGCAAAATTATTTTAGCAAGCAAGTTAAGTGCATATGGTCACATATTAAAGCATAAAAAAAACTCAATATTAATTAATTCAGAAAGTATCGACAAATGGTGTTATTATATAAATACAACTTTTAAAAATAAGAAAAAATTTAGTAATTTAAGAATTGGTTCCTTAAAAACCGCAAGATCGTATACATGGGATTTAAGAGTCAAAAAAATTTTAGAATATTATGAAAATATTATTTATTAGCCTAGGAAGTATAGGTTTAAGACATTTATCAAATATAAAAAAATTAGCTCCTAAAAGTGAAATTAAAATTTTAAGACTTAAAAATAAATCTAAGAAAAAGCAATACAATAATCAAATAAATGAAAAAGAAGTATATTCATTTAATCCAGATCTTATTATAATAAATAGTCCTTCAAATAAACATTTTGAATATTTTAAAAAATTTCATAATAAAAAAAATCACTTTTTTATAGAAAAACCAATTGATAGTTCATTAAAAAATATAAATAAAAAATCTTTATTTAATTTTAAAAATTTTTCTATGGTTGGCTACGTGCTGAGATTTAATCATATATTATTAAAGCTTAAAAAAATTATTTTAGACAAAAAATTTGGAAATATTAATTTAGTAGACATAAAAGTTGGGAAATATTTACCTGATTGGAGAAGTAATAATAAATATTATAGAACTGTTTCTGCTCAAAAAAAATTGGGTGGAGGTGTGTTACTAGAGCTTAGTCATGAAATTGATTATGCAACTTGGTTGTTTGGATATCCAAATAAAGTTTTTAGTGTAGCAAAAAAAATATCTAATTTTAAAACTGATGTTGAAGATGTAGCTTCAATCATATTTGAATATCCAAAAAAAATTATTCAAATTTCACTTGATATGCTTCAGCAGGTGCCAAAAAGAGAAATAAAAATAGTATGTACTAAAGCCACAATATATGTTGATTTGATAAATCATAGTTTGAAATTTTTTAATAAGAAAAGTCCAAAAGGTAAAGAAATAAAATTAAGTAATCCAAAAGATAATAATGAGATTTATTTAAAACAAATGGATTTTTTGTTGTTTAAGATATTTAAGAAATATAAACCCAAGTATAAACAAAGTAAGTTATTCAAAGATTATTCAACTTTAAAATCAAGCTACAAAACATTAAGAATTATAGAAAAACTTAAAAGTTCAAATAAATTAAAAAAGAAATTAAATTTTAAATGATAGAATTATCTTGATATATAAGGCCTTAAAAAATATTAAATTAAAATGAAAATTAAAAAAAAAGTTATTGTAACTGGCTCATCTGGCTTTATAGGATTTCATGTATCAAAACAATTATTAGATGCAGGATATAAGGTTGTGGGAATTGATAATATAAATAACTACTATAGCACAAAACTTAAAAAAAAAAGAACATTAATTTTAAAAAAAAAAAAAAATTTTAATTTTTACAAATTCGATTTATCAAATAAAAAAAAGACTTTTGGTCTGTTAAAGAAAATAAAACCAAATATGATAATTCATTTGGCTGCGCAACCTGGAGTAAGATATTCATTTATAAATCCGCACATGTACGTAAGTACTAATATATATGGTTTCCTAAATATTTTAGAAAGTATGAGAATATTAAAATTAAAAAATATAATTTATGCTTCTTCAAGTTCTGTTTATGGTAATAGTAAATCTTTCCCCACAAAAGAAACACAACAATTAAAACCAGAAAATTTTTATGGATTAACTAAAGTTTTTAATGAGAAAAATGCTGAACTTTATTCAAAATATTTTAAATTAAACTGCATAGGTCTTAGATTTTTTACTGTTTACGGTTCGCTAGGAAGACCGGATATGTTTATTCCAAAATTAATGAATAAAATTAAATATAGAAAAAAAATAGATATTTATAACAAAGGTAAACATCATAGGGATTTTACCTACGTGGAAGATGTTGCAAAAATTATTTACAAACTAGTAAAAAAATTTCCTAAATCAACAAAACATAAAATTTATAATGTTTGCTCAGGAAAAGTCGTAAATATTAAAAAGGTGATTTTAGGAATAGAAAAAATTTTAAAGAAAAGTTCAAATCTTAGATATTTATCTCTACAAAAAGGGGATATGCTTAAAACACACGGTGAAAATAAATTACTGAGAAAAGATACAAATTTTAACAAATTTACAAATATAGAAACTGGATTACTAAAATCTATTGAATTAGATAAAATCAAATAGGATGAATATTTATATAATTGAGTTTATTATTTATTTAATTTTTTTTTTATTTTCAGTAGAAATAATCCTGCAGGTTTTAGTTAGATGGCTAAAAAAAAACTTTCAGTGGTTAATAACTAAAGAAGATGAATTTCCTATAAATAATCAAAACGAAATTGATCAATTTATTAAAAAAAATTTCTCTGAAAGTACTGGCTGGGACAGAAAAGTTAACTCAGAAGGATTTGAATATTTGGATGGAATAAAAACTTTTTTTAAGATTTCCTCAGATGGATACAGAGAAAACGAAAATAATTTAGAAAATGCAAAAATTGCAGTTTTTGGGGACTCATATGCATTTTGCAGATATGTAAATAACAATGAAACTTGGGAAAACTTTCTTGAAAAAAATACCGGCATAATAACTAAAAATTATGGTGTGGGAAATTTTGGTATTGATCAAGCAATAATGAAATATTTTAATTGTAAGATTGATAAAAGTACCAAATTAATAATATTGGCATTTGTTCCAGAAACAATCGCAAGAATTCATTCCTATTGGAAGCATTATTTGGAATTTGGTAATAAATTCGGTTTTAAGCCGAAATACTCACTTGAAAAAAATAAATTAATAAAAATCCCAAATGTATTAGACCGAAATTCTACAATTGAAACTTTAAAAAATAAAACTTCATTTATAAAAAAAAATGATATTTTTTATAAAAAAAAATTTATGCCATTAATGTTTAAATTTCCATATTTGCTTACTTACTTCAAATTTTTTAATAGAAATAATACAATTTTTTCAAATTTATTAATGTTTAAAATATTGAAAAAAATAAATAATAAAAAAGCAAAAAAGTTTTATAATAATGCTTATTCAAAAATTGTTAGAGACAATATAAAAGATTCTTATAAAATGTATGATAACATAAAATATACTCAATTATTTGAAATTTTAATCGATGATTTTAATGAAAAGCTTTTATCTAAAAATAGAAAATTATTGTTATTAATAATGCCACAATTATATGACGTTAAAAATGCAAAAAATAAAAAGCTTAGTTACCAAGTTTTTTTTGAAAAAATAAAAAAGAACTTTAATATTTTAGATTTGACTGATGATTTTAAAAATTTTCCTGATTATGAAAATCTTTTTTTAGAAGATAAGTATGGCGGGCATCTTTCAACTAAAGGTAATAAGTTTGTTGCTGACATATTAGATAATAAAGTAAAGAAAACATTAGAAAATATATGATTATTTGGATTCGTGGAGTTTCTGGAGTTGGAAAAACTACCCTGAGTAAAAAATTATTTCAAATTTATAAAGCTAAAAATAAAAACACAATATTAATTGATGGAGACAAATTTAGAAAACTTTTTAAAAATGATCTTAAGTTTTCATTAAAAGATAGAAATAGGAATGCTGAAAGACTAATTGCTTTTGTTAAATTTTTAGATAATCAAAAAATAAATATTATCTTAGCTGCAAATTTAACTTCTATTAAGTATAGAGTGTGGTGTAAAAAAAACTTTAAAAATTATATTGAAATTTTAATAAATACAAAAATAAATAATTTAATTAAAAGAGATAAAAAAAATATTTACAATTCAAAAAATAGAAAAAATGTTGTAGGCCGAGATATACCAAATTTCTATTCTAAAACTTCTGATTTAATCATAAATAATGACTCTTCAAAAAAAGAATTTTTTCAAAATATAAGACTAATTCAAAGATTAATAAAAAATAAAAAAAAACATTAAATTGCTGTCAAGCCTCCATCAATTACAAATGTACTACCATTAATATATGTGGCTTTTGAGGATGATAAAAAATATATTGCATCAGCTACTTCTTCAGCATTACCAAATCTTTTCAAAGGTACTTTTTTTAAATAATTTTTAGAAAATTTAGAATTTTTTCTAAAATACTTTTTTTTTTATCTAAAATACCTCCTGGACAAATACAATTTACTCTTATTCCATTTCTCCCAAAGTAAGAAGCTGCTATTCTTGAATAATTAACAATACCACCTTTAATCGCCGAATAACTTACATTTTCACTACTGCTGGTATTATCATAGTTATCTGGGTCTTGACCAATTAGACCATAAATGGAACCTAGTAAAACGACATTGCCTTTAATATTTTTTTTTTTCATTTCTTTTAAGATAATAGTGCTGGTCCAAATATATGAAGCTAGATGAGCATTTAAACTATTAACTAAAACATTAATTTTTAAATTTTCAAAACTATTTTTTGAAGAATCTTCTTTCAATGGATATGAACAGTTAACAAATATATCTGGAATAAAATATTTTTTGAATAAATTTTCAAATTCTTTTTTCAGTATATTTAAATTGGATAAATCTAAATTTTTATAAAAATAATTTTTTTGTTTTTTTTTTAACGTAAATTTTTTATCAACTATATCTATATTTAAAACTTTATAGCCTCTTTTAATAAAATTTTTAACTACAGATGATCCAATTAATCCTGATCCTCCTAATATATAAACTTTCTTGATTTTCATTTTTAATATATACTCTAAATAAAATTTTTATTATATTTACACCTTTTTTGTAAATTATCTATTATTTTATGTAATAAAATATTTTGCTTAAATACTTTTAGTTTTTATTTAAACAGCTAAATGTTATTGTTATAAATAATTAATATACTTATAAATGCAAGAAAATCTTAATAACTTTTATTTGTTTTTGAAATTTCCTTTGTTATAAACCCTGCTATGAAAAAAAAAATAGTTTTAATTGGTGCTGGTGGCCATGCCAAATCATGTATTAATTTAATTGAAAGAATTAATGAATTCAAAATAATAGGTTTAACAGATTCTAAAAAAAAAGGATATTTATTAAATTATAAAATTTTAGGTGATGACGCTGTACTTGATCAAAAAAAATTTAAAAATATAAACTTATGTTTATCTTTTGGATCAATTTCTAATATTCATTTAAGAGAAAAGATATTTAAGAAATTAAAAAATAAAGGATTTAACTTTCCAATACTAATCTCCAAAGATTCTTCTATATCAAAATTTAGTAAAATTGGTTCTGGAACTATGATTATGGGAAATACTTTTGTTAATGCTGGTGCTTCTATAGGAGAAAATTGCATAATAAATAATAATTCGTTGATAGAACATGACGTTAAAATTGGTAATAATTCCCAGGTTTCTACATCAGTAACAATAAACGGATCGTGCAAAATAGGAAATAACTGTTTTATAGGAAGTGGAACTATTATTAAAAATAATATTAATATTAAAAATAACACTTTTATAAAAATGGCATCTGTTATTAAAAAATAAAAAAATTTATTTATGAATATATTGTGTACTATTTGTGCAAGAAAGGGATCGAAAGGAGTTAAAAATAAAAATATAGTAACTATTAATAACAAACATTTAATTTATTATACAATCTCAATAGCTAAAAAATCTAAAATTTTTGAAGATATAGTTTTTTCAACTGATTCAAAAAAATTTCAAAAAATTGCAAAAAAATATGGGTTAAATAGTTTTTTTTTACGTCCTAAAAAACTTTCAACAAGTACTATTCCAAAAATCCCTGTTATAAGACATGCGTTAATCAAATCTGAAAAATATTATAATAAAAAATATGATTATATAATTGACTTAGATGTTTCATCGCCATTAAGAACTATTTCTGATATTAAAAAAGCTTTTAATAAAATTATAAAAACTAAATCCGACTCTCTTTTTAGTGTTAATAATTCTAGAAAAAATCCATATTATAATGTTGTAGAATCTAAAAAAAATAATATTTTTAAACTTATCAAAAATTTTAAGCATTCTATTAACAGCCGACAAATTGCTCCAAAAGTTTATGATATGAACGCGTCAATACATATATGGAAAAGAAAAGCACTATTGAAAAATGATACGTTATTTAGAAAAAAAAATACAATATATCTAATGCCTGATAATAGAGGTCATGATATTGACAGCAAAAACGATCTTAAAATTGTAAGTTATTTTTTAAAAAATAAAAAATTATATAATTAAAAATATTGTCTAAAATAAATAATAATAATTGTGTTGTTACTTACCTTTATCCAGAAAGTAAAAAATCAATTAAAAAATTTATTAATTGCCTTGAAAAACAAAATTTTAAAAAGTTTGATGTTTTATTTTTTTGTGACAATTTTAATTTAAGTAAATTAAATTTTAAAATAAACTTAAAATATAAGTGTTATAATTTATCAGGTACAATTCCAGAAATAAGACAAAAATCTATTAAAAAGCTGAAACTTCTTCATTATAAAAAAGTTTTTTTTTGCGATTCAGACGATTTATTTAAATCTAATAGAATAAAAATATTAAATAAGCTATTAGAAAAAAATAAAATTGTTTTTAACGATATTGATTGCATCAATAAACAAAAAATTATTAAAAAAAATTTCTTTTCTTACTTTTTTAATA
>MDSW01205252.1_pt1 | contig 15096 bp, 13 predicted proteins | sample 811171 | NCBI WGS metagenome assembly MDSW01 (sample SAMN05326641, study PRJNA326480) | marine metagenome | isolation source: seawater | place: Atlantic Ocean: North West | collected 2012 | reverse complement strand
TCTATCATCAAGTATTTAAAGCCTTCATAAACTTTAAGGTTAGCTTTGGGTTTCTGGTGGGCAAAAGCGACAATATTAATGGCTACTTTCTGTTTTTGGAACCAATCGAGGCCAATTAGCAATCTTGCTGTTTTGAAATTTTCATCAAGGTTAATTTTTGTTGTAAGGCTAACGTCTATTATGACAATTTGATCGGAAAAATCTGTCCAAGATTGCAAAGATTTCAAGTCTACCATGCAGGCATTCATCTGCGATTTGTTTAAATAATGACAGAGATTTCTGCACCTATTGAAGTGACCAAACCCAACCTTCTCGTTTGCTTCGTAAACAATTGAGACTCGGGTCATGACTTATCTATGCAGGACCAATCAAGACGGTCACCAAGGCTAAGATCTTTATTAGCTTTCGTGCCAATAATATCATCAAAGTATTTTGTATGTAAGCCAAACCCTGGCCGGACTGATCTAATATTTTTGTTGGTTAAAATTTCACCTTTTTTTATATTTTTTGCTACATAAAGAGAACGGCCACCACTATAATTATCCATCACACTTTGAGGTAAGTCGTAGCTTGGCAAGCCAAGCGCTGCCTCTGCTTCGCGGACACCCTCGCACATCAATCTAAACTCATTGCTGGCCAAAGAAAAATTTCCATCGACTGAATCGCTATTATGATCCGGTTTTATATGTTTCTCAATTAAAACTGCACCTAATGTTGTAGCAACAACAGGTGCCACAAAGCCGAGACTATGATCAGATAAACCAACATCTAAAGCGTAATCATCCCGCATCATTGGTATACTCAACAAACCCATTTCCTCGATAGGTGTTGGATATGCTGTTGTACATTTTAACAATATAATTTCCACCCCTTCTGATTGAAGAACAGAAACTGCGAGATCGATATCCTCTTTACGTGCAATTCCTGTTGAAACAATGACTGGTTTTTTGGTCTTTGCTATCCTCTTTAGCAAATTAACATCGTTGATTTCTGGTGAAGCAACCTTGTAGGCGCAAACGTCAAAACCTTCTAGGAAATCAACTGCACTGTGGTCAAATGGGCTCGAAAAGAAAAGTAGTTCGTTGTTATTGGCCTCCTCGAAAATCTGGGCATGCCATTCCCAAGGTGTGTAGGCGACGTTATACAAATCCCACAATGTTTTATAAGAGGCCCAAGGCGATGTTTTTGGTATTTTAAAATCAGGCTTTTCACATTTCAAAGTAATTGTATCAGCAGTATAGGTTTGAAGCTTTATTGCATCTGCGCCAGCAGCTTTTGCCTGTCTGACTAAATTTAATGCCTGTTGCAAATCACCGTCATGATTTGCTGATATTTCTGCTACTATCAGTACGGGCGAGCCCTTTCCAAGTTTTCTATTGCCTATCGATATCGTCATTTTTATCTCTTGAGTAAATTTTTAAGAATAGGCTTAATGATGCGAGTATCAAAATGCCTAATTGTGGATTTACTTTCTCTAAATATAGCCATGATTAAGAAACTTTTTGATCATAGCAAAATTTCAAAATTTTTGTTTTTTCGACTGTCCTTGTACAAAATACAAAACTGATTTTTTAACAAAGATGTTGTGAGGAGCTGTGGGAAATTGATATTCTTTATTTTTAAATTGGTAACGTTCCCTCTCAGGAATATTTTGTCCAATTGTATGGTTTGATGCTAACAAATGACCTCCCCGTTTATGATAACGGTGTTCTACTAGAAGACAAAATGCATCTCTTTGATGCTGACATATTACTGTTCAATAATAGTATAATTTCACATAAATTGAAAGTGCAATTTTAATTTATGAGCGCTGTAATTTGATAGACATCATTTTACACTAATGCTATTTATTAGTCTCGATTTTTTTTAAAGAAAGAGTTTCCGTTGAGTGAACGAAGTCGCCAAATCTCTGAAGCTATTTCCATTAAATTTAATGAGCTAGTGTATGAAAAAAAGCGTACTGGTGACGATGTCATTACGCTTTCCCTTGGCGAGGCCTTTTTTGATTTTCCTCAAGTGTCTTTTGATGAAATAGATATGGAGCGCGGGTTCCATTACACAGATAGTCGAGGTCTTCCTGCGCTGCGTCAAAAAATTGTTGAGTATTACAACTCGACTTATTCAGGAAGCCTTTGCCAAAAAGATAATATCCTAATTTCTGCAGGTTCAAAAATACTGGTGTTCATGACTATGATGACAGTTCTGGATCCTGGAGATGAGGTGCTTGCTTTTGAGCCCGCATGGCTCAGCTATGAACACCAAGCTACATTAGCAGGCGCAAAAATTAAATTTGTCCCCATAAATTTTAACCTTAATGACGTAGATGCATTTCTATCTAAAAAGGTAAAGCTGGTTATTTTAAATAGCCCAAACAATCCTGCTGGTACGGTTTACAGTTCAAAAGAAATTCTATCTCTGGTTGAAACATGTCGGCACAGAAACATAACAGTCCTCATAGATGAGGCTTACTCTGATTTTGTTGCCAATGATGGCTTTACCTCAGGCGTATCGATACAACCTGAATTAGATAATGTCATCGTGGTAAACTCTCTCTCAAAGTCAATGGGGTTGTCTGGATGGCGAATTGGCTTTGTAATGGCTAATAAAAGTATAATCGACCAGATGTTAACTCTGAACCAACATTTAATTACTTGTGCACCCACAGTTTTGCAACTTTATCTTGCTAAATATTTTGACAAAATTAGAGCGGTTACTGTTCCACAAGCTCAGAGCATTGAATTGAAAAGGCAAGAAGTTTTGGATAGGCTTGATCAAGCTAATATTAAATATGCTAAGGGTTCATCAACGTTCTACATCCTTATTAATTTAAGTGATTATTTTGAGGATACCTATGATCTCGCGGAACATCTTTTAAATGATCATAATGTTGCTTTGGTGCCCGGTTCCGCTTATGGCGAAAGCACAAAGGGTTATTTGCGGATGTCGATCGGTGTCGAACCGATTGATAGAATTCAACGTGCCATTGACACCATCAAAGACATTCTAGTGAAAAACGAGCGGTTTTTCTGAGAGCGTTTTTGCAATCTTTAAGACTTTTATTAAATAATAGCTTGGGTTTAACGCCATTGGTAGTTTGACATATTCTACACTTTGTCAAAATAAAAATGTTTCGCTACACTGTAAAAAACTGATAAATGGCAGTCATCTGGAATTATATCCTTGTAGGATTTTACCAACTTGCTGTAATTTGAATAAAGACTATCAACTGGAAAATTAGAACCAAACATACATCGATTTTCCCCGAACTGATTTAAACAAGTATCAACTATCGGTGTGATACTTTTGGGCGTCCAATTGTGGTCAAACATGCCAAGGCCTGAAAGTTTACATGTAACATTTTTTAAGTTAGCCAAGCCTGCTATTGATCTAGAAAAATCCTTCAATCCAGAAACACTACGGTCATGTGGGGAGCCAGCGTGGCACAGTGCAACTTTTGTATTTGGCACATCTTGAAGAATTTCGCATGTGGCTGGGATTAGCTCAGGAATAAGCTGAAGATCGAAAGATAGTCCTTTCGAACCTATTAACTTGAGTCCTGCCAACAGGGCGTCTGATTTCAAAAGGTCGTTCGTGCCAGTTTCATTGTCTTCTTCTGGAGCACGTCCTATTATTTGTCGTACTCCGCGAACTGTTGGTATGCTTAAATATTTTTCAATATCTTCCGATAGGCTTGGCGCCGTTAAATCGCAGAACGCTACCTGTACCATGGGCCAATCTGGGTTTTCTTGTGAGACTGAATGAACCCAAATGGCTTCGTCCAGAGGGTTTTTTGCTCCAACTTGAATGTGAACAGAACCTACAACCTCTTGCTTTTCAGCGTCATGTCTAAATTCGTCTATTAAGTAATCACGTTGGATTGGTGAAGGGTCACCAAAAAAGCGTTTTTGGTCTTTAGCATTGAGCCACGGATATTCTACTGCTGACAAATTCCACAAATGATGATGAGCATCTAATATTTTCATTTTTTATAATTCTCTAAGTTATTTAAAATATCGACATTTAATTGTTTGAAGAAATGAAGAAGATCAATAAACACCCAATTTTCTTTCAATTTATTGCCTTCGCGTCGATAAATATCGATTACTCTGAATTCGCAGGATTTATTGCTTGGTGGTAAACCCATAAAACCACCAGTTGGTTTTGCTGTGAAATTTGGCCATCCAAAAAACCCACTGTAGTGACCTTCGGCAATGCGAGCGATATGCCCCGTTGATGAGCGATCACTCATAGCCGCGCGAAAAGGCCCTGAATGCTGTTTGGCATATCTTTCGATAGTGTAAGAAGAACCAATACCTGCTGGTCCCCACCAAAGCATATCATTATGCCATGTTCGCTTTAATTCCTCTTCCAAAGGCAGCCCAAGTTGCCATGTTCCAAGGTCGCTGATCATAGCGTGCATTGCATCCATAGTTTTTTGACCGTCTTTTTGAGGTGCATCTTCAAACAACAGACCATCGTGTGTCGCGGGTCCTGGTTGTACTAAATGTTTTCCGGTAGGATTTTTAAATGGCTTGTAACCCGCTTGGATCATCAGATGAGGGATATCAAAATAGAATGCGGTTTCCGCAATTTTACCATTCTCAATTTTGTGAAATTCCGCATATCGGAGCAATATAATTTTGTTGGTGGGCTGAATGCCTAACCAAGCTTTATCAAAAAGACCCATGAGGTGTCCCATGGAGCATACCCACACTGATTCTCCATCGTCTATAAAATTATTGCCAGCAAAAAATACATCCATTCGGCGTTGTAAATGCTGGATGGAGTGTCGAAAGGGTCTCCAGAAAGTGTCGCTAATAGCTTCAATGTCTGTCATGAGACCAAAAGGATGAAAAGCACGCCAGGCATAATCTTTAGCTGTAAATTTCAATAAAACATCAGTTATTTCTGCATAATTAGCTGTGTCTAGGGCTTCATAATAATCCCTGACGAGCCTCTTTTCGGATTGAAATTCCGACATGTAAAGTTTCTCATTTCTGTTCAAAGTGGTAAGCTCAGATTTTTAAGCTTTCATTTGTGAGTTTTTATTGAAAGGAATTGCTTGCCAAGTAGTAGTTTTTTTTGCAAGCGTATGCAAATTAGATTCTGTTCTTTTTAGGGAACTTTAATGGCCGAGATTAAGCTTCAAAATTTGTCAAAGCGATGGGGTTCGTTTGTTGGAGTGGAGAATTTTAACCTTACGGTCGCAGATGAAGAGTTCCTCGTTCTTTTGGGGCCCTCTGGGTGCGGAAAAACAACGACGATGCGAATGATTGCAGGGCTTGAAGAGGTAACAGAGGGTGATATATTTATAGATGGCGTTCGGATTAATGACCTAGACCCAAAAGACAGAAACGTGGCTATGGTTTTCCAATCTTACGCTCTTTACCCAAATATGAATGTATATGAAAATATCCGGTTTCCTCTTAAAGTTAGAAAAATCCCAGAAATTGAGCATAAAAGTCGCGTGATGCGTGCATCCTCTATGGTCGAGTTACATGAATTTTTACATAGAAAGCCAGCTGAGCTTTCGGGTGGACAAAGACAAAGGGTAGCACTTGCCCGAGCAATCGTTAGAGAACCCAACGTATTTCTTATGGATGAACCACTTTCGAACCTGGATGCAAAACTTCGCGTTTCAACCCGTGCGCAAATTAAAAACCTAAGCCATGAACTTAAGGTAACTACGATATACGTGACGCACGATCAGATAGAGGCGATGACTCTTGCCGACCGAGTGGTAGTGATGAAGGACGGCGTGGTCCAGCAAGTTGGAAGTCCAACGGAAATTTATGACCAACCGGCTAATGCATTTGTGGCAAGTTTTATTGGTGCACCGGCGATGAATCTGGTCAGAGGAGATTTGATTGATAAAAAATTTATTGGTGGTGACCTAAAAGTTGCAGGCTTCAATATTCCGAATCAAGCTGTGCAGCTTGGTTTTCGGGCGGAAGATGCGAGTATTGTAAAGAAGGGTGGCGAAATAAATGCCGCTGTCTACACAATCGAGCTTTTGGGGGACGCAACAATGGTCACAGTGCGAGTGAACAATGAATTAGTGTCGGCTAAAGCACATAAAGATTATCGGGCAAAAATTGGTGACATGGTTTCCATTTCTGTACCTAAAGAAATTTGCCATCTGTTTGATATTAAAACAGGTGCGCGAATTGGGGATTAATCCCCTTAAAAATTCCCCGCGTTGGGGATTAACCAAGATATGACAAGATCTGTCATCTCTTAACTTAACTGGGAGAAGCAAATGTTTCTAAATAAAATAACGATAGCCGGGGCATTTATTGTCCTTGGTAGTACAGCAATGGCGGGATGCGGAATTTCTTCTGGTAACGTCAAAATTCTTTCGAATGACTTTCCTGCAATTCAATCCGTAACAGCGGCTGCCAGCGCTTGCTCTGGTAACGGTGTATCGGTTGAGGCAAACTTAACTAAGGATCACAAAGACATAATGGTGGCAGCACTCACTGCAAACCCGGCTCAATATACGTCGGTTATTACAAGTAATTCCACTTTAGTCACACTTATGAACGATGGATTGGTGCGTCCTTTGGACGCCTTAGTTGCAAAGCATGGTGCGGGTCTAAATCCAAGCCAAATGATCACTGTTGATGGAAAAATTATGGCTGTTGCCTTTGGAGCTAACGCACAGCACTTATTTTCACGTTCTGACATTCTAAATAAGGCTGGAGTAAGTAGTATTCCAACAACATATGAAGGTGTGCTGGAAGCGGCTAAGGCTATTACATCTGCAGGTTTGATGGATTACCCTGTGGCATTAAATACAAAAGCTGGTTGGAACCTTGGAGAAGAATTTGTAAATATGTACATGGGTACAGGCGCTGATTTCTTCAAGCCAGGCACTGCGGAAGTGGCGGTTAATAACGATCACGGCGTCGCAACCTTAAACATGCTTAAGTCTTTGGTTGCGTACTCTAATCCAGATTACTTAACTTATGACTCAAATGCGACTCAAGCTGAATGGGAAGCCGGTAATTTGGCGTTAGCAACCATGTGGGGTACTCGTGGAGGAGCTGTACTGGATGACGAAGGTTCTACCGAACAAGTTTCATCGAATACCGTTCTGACGGGCGCACCAACGTGGGGCAACAATGCTCGGCCAGCGTCAACCCTCTGGTGGGATGGTATATCTATTTCAGCAAATATTTCTGATGCAGATGCTGAGGCTTCATTTATCGCTATGATGAATGGGATTTCTTCGGACGTCATTAAGGCGAACAATAGTGATACTGTTTGGCTTGGCGTTGGATACACACCGGGTCCGGCACAGGCTGGTGTCTCTGCAACTGCTGCAGATGGTGCGGCACCATACCCAATGCTTCCGTTTATGGGTACGCTGCATGGTGCACTTGGAGCAGAAATTTCTGATTTTCTCCAGGGCAATGAAAGCGCAGAGCAAGCTTTAGCAGATATTGAAGCGGCTTACACGGCAGCAGCAAAAGAAAAAGGGTTCCTTCAGTAGGAAACACCAGGGGAAGGGGTGTGCCTCTTCCCCTTTCTAATAACCAATAGGCGATCAAATGAAAAACCGCACTTTTTTTTGGTTTATTCTGCCGTCACTTATGACGATGATACTTTTTATTGCTTTACCGATTGGGTCAATATTTATTCAATCTTTCCACATTGAGCATGGTGCAGTTTTAAAAGAAGTTAATAACTGTGGACCTTTTGGTTGTAAGCTTGAAGTTCAAGTTGATGTGAAAGCCAGCGAACAGCTTAAGAATGATAAGCCGTTGGGAAAATTTAATGGGTTTGGTACTTACACAAACCGCAACCACCTCGCAGTAAACGAGGTGAGTGAGGCTTGGGAAAAAAGCCCCACGTTTAAAGATTTTTTAACTAAGACCTATAATTTACCTTTTTACAGGGCCCTTGCATTCACTCTTACGTATACATTTGTGGTAACCCCAATGGTCTTACTTCTGGGGTTTGGTATAGCGCTGGGTGTTAACAGCTTGCCTAAACAGTTTAAGGGTCCAACTATTTTTGTGTCACTTCTTCCAATGATTGTGACACCCTTAATTGGTTCTTTAATACTTTTTTGGATGATTGATGCTGAGGGAATCTTAGGTTCCATGTTGCAATGGTTTTTTGAAGACCCAAACTTATCACTGAAAGCCTCACCTACGTTAACTTGGATTATGCTCATTATTTATGGGATTTGGCACTCTGCGCCTTTTGCATTCATAGTATTTTATGCAGGGCTTCAAACGGTGCCTATGGACACAATTGAGGCGGCGATGATTGATGGTGCCTCTCGCTGGGAGCGTACGCGCTATGTCGTTTTACCTCATTTGGTTCCGTTAATTGTTTTTATCTTGTTGATTCAATTGATGGATAATTTTCGGGTTTTTGAGCCCATCGTCGGTTTCTCGGCACAGGCGAGTGCAACTTCACTTTCATGGATTATTTTCAATGATCTTGCAGGTGGCGAAGGTAGCTTCTTTGGCTCGGCAGGTGCCACTTCCGTTTTAACTATTTTGGGCGTTGCGGTGTTGCTTATCCCCGTTTTGATCAGGACTTGGAGAGACTTCAAAGGGAAGGTTGTATAATGTCTGAAATTATTCATCGACGTCCTTGGTCATTGAACACCCTGATTTTTGTCTTTGTTTTTTGTTGGATTATTGCTGCTGGTTTTCCATTTGTTTGGACCATGTGGGGCTCTTTTAAAGTACAGGGCGACTTTTTCTCTAAGGCAGATTGGGCCTACGCTATAAGTGGTGTCCGTACTCAAGTTGAAACCGGTGGAGCCTTCACCGGTGATGGATACTTCGGGGCTTGGATCACAAGATCCTTTTGGGTTGCGGCACTCAATACAATGATAGTGGTAGTTTCTGTCGTTATTATATCTCTTAGCTTAGGTACTTTGGGTGGCTATGCATTGGCACGTTCGGGTAAGAAGTATGCTTTTTACTTGTTGATGCTGGCACTCGTATTTCGTGCGATGCCACACATAACCTTGGTATCGGGCTATCTCTTACCCTTTTTTGAGTGGAACCTTTGGGGCCATTTGCCAACAGCGATTATTGTTATGGTTGCAATTAATCAACCGTTTACATTGTGGATGTTGCACAGCTTTTTTCTCAATATTCCCAAAGATCTTGATGAAAGCGCAATGGTTGATGGATGTAGCCGGTTTCAAGCATTTAGGCACGTCATCGTACCTGTTATGTGGCCAGGTGTTATTACCACTGGGCTTTTTTCATTTTTGCTTGCTTACAACGACTTCACAGTAACGGCAACATTATTGAGCCAATCAAACCAGACCATGGTTCCAAAAATTGCTAGCTTTTTGGGGACAACACAGACTGAAGGCAATGTGATGTTCGCCGTAGCTGCTGTTGTATCAGCCACAGCGCCATTATTTGTTTTGGTTTTGTTTTTTCAACGTCAGATTGTCAGTGGTCTTACTTCGGGGGCGGTTAAGGGATGAGAGGTTCCAGACCAGAGCAAGCCATTTTGAGCAAAGACACAGATATGTCAAAAACAGAGGAAACACGGTCTGTTATTGAGGGAATGGTTGATGGCCTTAACGATCATCGTATCGTTGATATTGGGGAATTTTTTAGTGAGGGTTTCCGGTGGATGGGAAACACCGGTTGCGGCACGAAGGATGGTATTCGAGAATTCCAAGATAATTGGCAAAAGCCTTTTCAGGCTGCTTTCTCAGATAAGGTCTGCGTGGATGAAGCACGGCTTTATATGGGAGAGTGGGCCGCAGCGTTTGGTCGACAAGAGGCGGTTCACAGTGGGACTTTCATGGGAGTTAAACCTACCGGAAAAAAAATTCAAATTCGATATATGGATTTTTGGAAAGTGGAAAATGGAAAGATTGTAGACAATTGGGTTATGGTAGATTTCCCAAGTGTGCTGTCACAATTGGGAATAGATGTTTTCAATGGTCACGGTTGGGAAGCCTACGATCAAAAAGGAAAACAAGTGCCGAAACCTAAGGAAATTTGATGACTATCACTTATTTAAAATATGGCAAACCAGACGTCGAACGTGCACAGGACGACGCAAAAACAAAAATTGTTGTTGAACAAACTTTAAAGGACATTGAGGTTCGGGGTGATGCGGCGTTACGCGAATTTTCGGCAAAATTTGATAATTACACGCCAGATTATTTCCGTCTATCGGAACAAGAAATTTCTGACTTAATTGAAGATCTATCGGAACGTGAATTGGCAGACATCAAATTTGCGCAAAGACAGGTTCGCAACTTTGCTCAAGCTCAGCGAGATGCCATGTTAGACATTGAAGTTGAAACCCTGCCTGGAGTAATTTTAGGTCATAAAAATATCCCTGTTCAATCTGTTGGTTGCTACGTTCCAGGAGGAAAATTTCCAATGGTGGCTTCAGCGCATATGTCTGTAGCAACAGCTGCTGTGGCAGGCGTTCCCCGTATAATTGCATGTACTCCACCCTTTAAAGGCAAACCAAATCCGGCAGTCATTGCGGCAATGCATTTAGGTGGTGCGCATGAAATTTATGTCATGGGTGGCATTCAAGCTGTGGGTGCCATGGCAATCGGCACAGAAACAATTGAACCCGTACATATGTTGGTAGGGCCTGGAAATGCCTTTGTGGCAGAGGCAAAGCGCCAATTGTTTGGTCGTGTTGGGATTGATTTATTTGCAGGCCCTACCGAAACTATGGTCATCGCTGATGAAACAGTGGATGCTGAACTTTGCGCAACTGATCTTTTGGGTCAAGCAGAACATGGTTATAATTCACCAGCAGTCCTTGTGACAAACTCTGAAAAATTAGCGCGATCAACAATGACCGAGATTGACCGCCTTTTAAAGATTATTCCAACTGCAGATACAGCTGGTAAGTCTTGGACTGATTATGGTGAGGTTATTTTGTGTGAAACTTATGATGAGATGTTAGAAATTGCGGATGAAATTGCATCGGAGCATGTTCAGGTTATGACAGATCGTGATGATTGGTTCTTGGAGCATATGACCTGTTATGGAGCACTATTTCTCGGGCCTCGTACTAATGTTGCCAATGGTGACAAAGTAATTGGTACTAATCATACTTTGCCAACCAAAAAAGCTGGGCGCTACACTGGAGGCCTCTGGGTTGGAAAGTTTCTTAAAACCCATAGTTATCAGAAAATTATAACAGATGAGGCTGCAGCAGAAATTGGGGCTTATGGATCAAGGCTTTGTATGCTTGAAGGGTTTGTGGGCCACGCGGAACAGTGCAACCTGCGGGTTCGTCGTTATGGCAGGCAAAATGTCCCTTACGGTGAAGGGGCTGAATGATGACAAATGCTGAGACTCTAAGGGCGCAGATTGCGACTTTAAGTCTGGCCATGAGGAACTTTGATCCAATTTCTGTAAAATCAGGATTAGCAGATTTTATGGCATTGGATGCAAAAGTACATCTGTGTCACCCTTTTGGTGACATGAAAGGTCCTGAGATGCTTTATGAGGTTGCCTATGCCCCCTTGTTTACTGCTCTGCCTGATTTGGAACGCCGTGACTGGATCATTAGCACTGGCATGGATGCTGATGGTGCTGATTGGATTGGTTGCGCGGGTCATTATATGGGAACCTTTTTAAGCCCCTTCCTTGATATCCCACCGACTGGTCATCTGGCGCATATGCGGTTTCATGAATTTTATCGCGTTGCTGAGGGTAAAGTAGTTGAGATGCAGGCGATTTGGGACTTGCCGGAGTTGATGTTGCAAGCGGATGCTTGGCCGATGTCTCCAAGCTTGGGGCGTGAGTTGTTCATACCTGGCCCTGCGGCGCAGGACGGTTTGAGATTTGATGGAAGATCCGCCAGGCAAGGTACGCACAGTCTGGGCGTTGTGACGGAGATGCTTACTAATCTTTCTCGGCATCCTTTGGAGGGTGGACCTGAAATTATGAAAGCTGAACGCTATTGGCACCCCCAGATCAATTGGTATGGGCCTGCGGGCATTGGGACAGCCCGTGGCCTGGCGGGGTTCCGAAATTGGCATCAAATTCCTTTTCTCAAAGCATTGCCTGATCGCCGCGGTGGAACAACTGGTTCCTTAAAGTGCCATTTTTACGGAGATGGCCCCTATGTCGTAGCCACTGGCTGGCCCAATATGCAAATGACTGTCTCAGGTGATGGTTGGTTGGGCATCGCTCCTGCAGGGCAAAAGATTACAATGCGGAGCCTAGATTTTTGGAGGGTGGAAGGTGATTTAATCCGTGAAAACTGGGTTCTAGTAGATCTTCTGGACGTTTATGCTCAGCTGGGTGTGGATGTATTTTCTCGCTTGCGTGAATTCAATAGGGCACGCTTAGTGGGTCGAATAGAAATAGATTCGGGTATGCAATGAGTTTACCAAAAACCCCATCATTCCGTTTAGATAGCAAGAGGGCCTTAATCACAGGTGCCTCGTCTGGTATCGGATTAGGTTGCGCAGTTGCTCTTGCCCAAGCGGGTTCAGCTGTAACATTGGCGGCGCGTTCCGTAAAGAAACTAGAGGAAACCGTAGACAAACTTCATAATTTAGGGCTTTCAGCTAACGCTCTCGAAATGGATGTCCGTGACATAGAAGCAACTCAAAAGGTGGTAGCATCACATGGGCCATTCGACATCTTGGTAAACTCAGCTGGCACAGCGGCACATTCTTTGGCAATCAATACGACGGAGCAAGATTATGATGCTGTTGTAGATCTCAACATTAAAGGGGCATATTTTTTGACCACAGCTGTGGCCAAAGGCCTCATTCAAGAAGGAAAGCCTGGCAGCTTAATAAATATCTCCAGCCAAATGGCGCATGTTGGTGGTATAGAACGGGCGGTTTATTGCGCCACTAAGCATGCGGTAGAGGGATTTACCAAAGCCATGGCGATAGAGTTCGGTCCACATCACATTCGCGTTAACACAATCTGTCCAACGTTTGTGCGCACTCCTATGACAGAGCCAACATTTGCAAATCCAGATCGTGTGAAATGGCTAGAAGAAAAAATAAAGCTGGGCCGGGTTGGCGAAGTAAGTGATATGATGGGCGCCGTTGTATATCTAGCTTCTGATGCAAGCTCTCTTATGACGGGAACGCATATGTTAATTGATGGGGGGTGGACAGCAGACTGATGACAAAGATTACCTCATTGCAAGTTGCAAAACGCGCTGGAGTAAGCCAATCCGCTGTTAGTCGGGTGTTTACAGCCGGCGCTTCTGCTAGCAAAAAAACTGCCCTGAAAGTGCGTGAAGCGGCGCAAGAATTAGGGTATCGGCCAAATGTAATAGCTCGGTCACTTATCACTGGTAAAAGCCGTATTATTGGTCTTGTTGTAGCGTATCTTGATAATTACTTTTACCCTGCGGCTCTGGAAAAACTATCTAATGCCCTTCAAAAAAAGGGTTATCACGTCCTTGTTTTTATGGCCTCTAACGACCACCAATCAACAGAACAAGTCATAGAAGAGTTGCTAGATTATCAGGTTGACGGTATCATTACTGCCAGTGTTGGTATTTCAAATGATCTCACAGCACGATGTGAGGTTGCAGGCGTTCCAGTTGTCCTTTTTAATAGAACTCAAGATCGAAAATCACACAGTGCAGTTACGTCTGACAATTTCCAGGGTGGCAAAACTGCAGCCCATTTTTTGATTAAAGGTGGACATAAAAGGATTGCCTATATCGGAGGTTGGGCTGGTGCTTCAACACAGCGGGATCGAGAAGCTGGTTTTAAAGATGGTCTCGTGGAAGCGGGAACACGGCTCTTTGCACATGCATTGGGTGAATTCTCAATTGATATAGCAAAAAAAGTAGCTCGTGATATGTTTGCTAATTCAAATCACCCAGACGCAGTTTTTGTAGCTACTGATCACATGGCTCTGGCTGTAATGGATGTTTTGCGTTCAGAATTAGGCCTGAATGTCCCAGATGAGGTTAGTGTTATTGGGTATGACGATGTCCCACCGGCCTCGTGGGCTGCTTATGATTTGACCACCCTTCGGCAGAGATCAAATTTGATGGTTGCGCAGGCTGTTGAACTTCTGATCAATAAAATTAGTGACCCGAAAGTCGAGCCACAGCATGTAAAAGTTTCAAGCCCATTAATAGTTCGTGGGTCAGCTAAAATACCAAAAGGATGGAGCACATGAAAGGTTTTTCAGACCATTTTACTGATTTCCCAGACTATATTTTGGGCATTACTAAAGAGATTTGGGAAGGCCGCGGTTTATCAACGCTGAACCATTATTATGCTGAAGACATTCCAATGAGATTTCCGGAAGGAATTTCGATCGGGAACCAACGCACAATAAACGGCACTCTATCAACATTAGCGGAATTTCCTGATCGGGAACTTACAGGTGAGGATGTTATTTGGTCTGGAAATGATACAGATGGGTTCTTATCCTCACATCGTTTATTGACTTTTGGAACTCACACTGGAGGCGGCTACTTTGGGCCTCCGACTGGGAAAAAGTTTGTAATTCGTGCCATTGCGGACTGTGCAGCGATTAACAACCAAATTAATGATGAATGGTTGATTAGAGATACAGCGGGGTTAGTCAAACAGCTGGGTCTAAATCCAAAACAGTTTGCCAGAGAATTAATTTCTCGTGAGGGAGGTGCAGAGAACTGTGTAAAGCCATTTTGTCCAGCCATAGATGTTATGGGTCCATATAAAGGCAGAGGAAACGAAAATGAATGGGGCCAACGACTATCAGATGTCTTAATCTGCATGATGAATAAAGACTTTTCTGTTATTAAAAAAGAATATGATAGAGCGGTACAGACTGAGCATCCGGGTTCTATTACAGTACATTCTTGGGCTGAAACTGAAAAGCTATGGATGGGACTGCGTGCATCTTTTCCAAATGCTAAGTTTACAATAGAACATCAGATTGGACGTGGTGACCCAATGCTTTCGCCGCGAGCGGCGATACGATGGGCATTGCATGGAAAACATGATGGTTGGGGAATGTTTGGACAACCAACGGGCTCAGAAATTTACGTTATGGGCTTCACTCATGCTGAATTTGGTCCCTATGGGCTTCGTCGTGAATATACACTTTTTGACCAAGTCTCGATTTGGAAACAAATCTTAATGGCCACTGG
>MDSW01193212.1_pt1 | contig 15096 bp, 12 predicted proteins | sample 811171 | NCBI WGS metagenome assembly MDSW01 (sample SAMN05326641, study PRJNA326480) | marine metagenome | isolation source: seawater | place: Atlantic Ocean: North West | collected 2012 | reverse complement strand
GCCCATCATCACTTAGTGACGGCTATCTATATGGTGATTTTTGTACTGGAATAATGTGGTTATTGAAAGAAGAGAATGGAAATTGGGAATCGGAGTTCATAGGGTATGCAGGAGGGATGATTGTTGGATTTGGAAAGGGACTTGGCGAAGAACTATTGATTTTCTTATGGACTGGAAATATAATTGCCATAAAATGAATTCAGTTATTTTCATTAGAAATTCTTTCATTAATCCAATCTGTAAAATCTTGGTTTAAGTCTTCTCTTCGTAATGCATGATCCACTTGAGATTTAAGCCAATTCAACGGATCTCCACTATCATACAATATGAATTCGTTCATATTTACTCCTCCGAATCCTTCATTTCGAATAAAGTGTTCAAATAATGCAATTGATTGTAGTTCTCCAAATTCTGAACTAGAATATAACTTTAGTAATTCTCCAGTATTTTCAGGTAATAGATATCTACCACAAAGAATAAGATTACTCGGAGCATCTATTATCTCTGGTTTCTCTATAATATTTTTAATTAGATTATTTTCCAATTCTACAATGCCATATTTATTAATATCTTTATCCGGAACTTCTAAAATACCAGTACATGGAATTCCATTTTTATGATAAAAATCTACTAATTTTTTACAACAATTTGATGCAAATTTAGGACCAGATTTTTGAGGACTTATGTGGTTTTCAATTAGTAAATTATCTCCTAATAATACTAAAAAAGGATTTTTAATAAAATCAGTAACTAATGATATTGCATCTCCAACTCCGCCCGGTTCAATCTGTTCATGAAAAATTATTTCTATTCGCTCGGGTATTGGATCCAATGATATTCTCGGCAGGTCAGGTCTAATTTCATTTCCCCACTCTCTTTTTCCTGAGAGTATATTTGTTAATATGGCTTTTTTACTTGGGGAAACGACGATATGGATCTTCTTTACTCCCGCCCTACATGCTTCCCAAATCAAATGATTTATTATAGGTGTATCCACAAGTGGCATGACTTCTTTGGGTACATATGAGCTTCCTGGTAACATTCTACTGCCTCTCCCTCCAGCAAGGATGACTGCATCGGCAATCTCTTTCATATGTTGCCAACTAGGACTATAGGTCTTCAATCAAACGGCAAACTGTGGTTTCTATGTAGTAGAATGAAAAACCCCCTACCTCTCCATTAGTTTGTGGGCTCAGTCACCATCATTATTCCTGTTAAAGACGAAGAGGTAGGATTACAATATTTGTTTGATAATTATAAATCTTCAATTTTATATAAAAATAGTGATATTTCTTTTATTTTTGTTATAGATGGCCGTACAAGTGATTTATCAAAAAAAATAGCTAGTAATTTTTCTGACTTGATTATAGATCAAAATGAAACACACGGTAAAGGTGCCGCAGTAAGACAAGCACTAGAAATTTGGAAAAATGATATTACTGATTTCGTCTTATTTATGGATGCCGATGGCTCTTACTCATTTGATGATGCATCAAAAATTATAACCGAACTAAATAATGGGACCGATGTCGTATCTGGATCTCGTTTTTTATCTAAAAAAGGAATTCCTGCAGGGATGGGCTATCTACATAATTTTGGGAATAGATTTCTGTCAATGGTGTCAAGCATAAGAAATAGAAGGAAACTATCTGATTTATGCACTGGTTTATGGGGCTTTAAATCAGATTCTATAGAAAAGTTAGGAATAAAATCAAATGGATTCGATTTAGAAGCAGAAATAGTTGGAAAAATTAGGAGGGCCAATCTAAATCATGTAGAAATTCCCGTACAATGGTCTGCTAGGAAGGGTGGAGCTAGTAAACTGAAATCATTCAGAGATGGTACTATAATACTTCTAAGGGTACTAAGAACTTAATTATTTTTTTTAATCCATCCATTCAAGGTTTCGTTAGGGCTAATCATCGTATTAGGTTCTAATATTGTTCCTGGATTAGAAACTACATTACATCCTATTTCACAATCATCCCCTATCAATGCACCAAATTTTCTTAGTCCTGTATCTTTTCTTTCTCCATTTTGAATAGATACCAGAATATTCCTCCTGTCATTTCTTACATTCGATAGTTTCACTCCAGCTCCGATATTGACATTAAATCCTAGGATGGAGTCTCCTACATAATTGAAGTGAGGTGCTTTAGCACCAGGCAACAATACTGAATTTTTAATTTCAGAAGAGTGGCCAACTATGGAATTTTTGCAAATCCAACTCCCTTTCCTGAGATATGCTGAATGTCTAATTTCTGCATTTCTGCCGATGAAGCAAGGACCTTCAATTCTTACATAGTCTCCAATTTTTGCCGAAGGATGAATATATATCGGGCCATCACTAGTGTCGAATGAATAATTATTATTTTTCCCGATATCATTATCAAAATTTATTATCAAATTATGTATTTGAGTAATTATCGCATCATCTCCTTTTGAAGACAAAATACTCCAAGGAGATTCTTGATCAGTCCAGATAGGGAGATGGCACTCAGAATCGTTATTTGCTAATTCGGGATAAATCAAATACAGTAGTGACATATTCTATCGGAGGTTGATTCCATGCATAACATTTGTCTAGTTACTGGTATTAATTATTTTAGATGACTTTTTTCTGTTGAATTGGTAAACTCTTCACTATCTTGTTTATGTGGTAGCACATTAATATATCATTACTACTGGGCTTTAAGTAATGTGCGGCATATATGGTTGCATCGGCCATGAAGCCTCAGGTCAAGTGCTTGAAGGCCTTCGAAAACTAGAATATAGAGGATATGATTCAGCAGGCTTAGCTGCTATTTTCCCTCAGCATCAAGGCCCTATAGAGACAGAAAGGACGGTTGGTTATGTGTCAGATTTGGTATCCAAAGCTAATGGAAGATTTACTGGCTCACACATCTCAATAGGACATACAAGATGGGCAACACACGGAGGAGTTACAGATTCTAATGCTCATCCTCACACCAGTAGTGATGGAAATATAACTATCGTCCATAATGGAATTGTTGAGAATTTACTACAACTTTCTGAAAAGGTCACTGATTTAGGATACGTATTCTCTTCGGAGACAGATACCGAAGTAATTGTTCACTTATTAGATCACGAATTGAAAAAGCAGAAAGGCCCTAGGGATCATTTAAGTGCTTTTTGTAATGTTATTTCGCAATTAGAAGGGTCATGGGCTATATCAGCAATAATGTCAGATTTAGAGGGTATTTTGATTTCCAGAAATGGTGCACCATTGGTTATAGGTAGAGGTGTAAATAATATTTCAGTATCTTCAGATGTTCAACCTTTTTATGGCGCTTGTTCCGAAGTAGCGTACATGAATGATGGCGACAATTTTTTACTAACAAAAGATGGCATAGAATCGATAGATTACTCTAGTGTACCGGATTTTGTGGTTCTGGATGGAGTATATGATGAGCAAGACCCTGGATTTTTCCCTCATATGATGTTAAAAGAAATCCATGATCAACCAACAGCATTATCTAATGTTTTGAGTGGAAGAATAAGTGCAGATGGAACAAATGCCAAGTTGAGTGGTTTTTCCTTATCTCCAGAAGAAATGAAAAATTTAGACAAAATCAATATTGTTTCTTGCGGAACTGCATATTACGCCTCACTAATCATAACTGAATATATTAGAAAATTTTCTAACGTCACAGTCGAAGCATTCAGGGCAAGCGAATTCCCTGCTTTAGAATCATGTTCAAAAAATACTCTAACAATAGGAATCACTCAGTCGGGGGAGACTAAAGATACTCTCGACGCACTTTTAGAAGCAAAGAAGTACGGAAGCCATGTCTCTTCAATATGTAATGTAATCGGCTCAACAATTTCAAGATTCACTAGTAATGGTGCCTACTTATACGCGGGGCCGGAATTTGCAGTTGCTTCTACTAAAGTTTTCACTAATATGTTAGCTAATGGCTTATTACTCGCATTAACTCTATCAGATATGTCAAATCATAAGAGAAAACAAATCGTCCAATCTCTTCGCAGATTACCTAATCTCCTCTCTTCTCAATTAATTACTTCTGGTGATGCAATAGAAAAAGCATCAGAAATTATTGAAGATGCCAATAATGTCATTTTTATAGGAAGAGGCCATCTTTCTTCAAAATTAGTCGAAGAAGGTGCTTTGAAAATGATGGAGGTATCCTATATTCCTTGCTTAGCATATCCGGGCGGAGAGTTAAAACATGGGCCAATAGCACTAATAGAAGAAGGAACTCCTGTGATAGCCATAGCACCTTCGGATTCCAAACTAAATCTTATGGAATCAAGTATTAGAGAATGCAAAGCACGTGGGGCAAAAATAATCTTAATCACTGACCACGAAGGGCCAATTACACGATTCGCAGATGTAGTCATTCAAACTATGAAAACTCATTCTGAACTATCTCCATTTGTGAATATCATACCATTACAACTTTTGGCTTATCATGCCGGAATTGCTAGAGGTATTAATGTTGATAGGCCACGTAATCTAGCCAAATCAGTTACTGTTGTTTGATCAATAACATTTCATCGTATAATGATTTGATATTTTTTTTATTACTCTCCATAGAATATTTTTCTGATTGAACTTCAATTAACCCAATTATCTTTGCATACTTATCCGGTTTTGATAATTTTACTATTCTATCACTCCATTCTTCTACATCATCAAGAGGGATAATTAAGTCATGTATCTCTACCGTTTCTGATGACGCGGGAGAAACAAGACATGGTAAACTATTGACTAATGCCTCAATTACGGACATAGAAGAACCTTCAAAATCACTTGGCACAATCAGGAAATCAGATCTGGTCATCAATGATTCTTTTTCATTTTCAGTGACCCACCCGACAGCATGAACATTTTCCTTTATATCTGAGTCGATCTCATTTTCCTTCATTCCTGTAATTATTAATTTTGCACTTACTCCTTTGGTTTTTAAAGACCTTAAGATATCTATTGCAAAGTTGTGGCCCTTTCCTTTACTTTTCCTTGATAACATTAAAATTACTATTTCTTCACCTACTTTATTTTCTCTGATTATTTTCCTTTTAGATGAATTCGGGATGATAGTTGTGTCGACAGGTATCCACTTTTCTAGAATCTTCTTCCATCTCTTTTCAAGTATAACAACCTTACAATTTGAAGATAATATTTTTCTTACTAACATCCCAGTTATTCCAAAGAAACTAGAACAAAAATCTTGAAAACGACCTGAATGAATTTGAATTACTACTGGAATTGAGTTATTTTTACATATCTTCATCAAATAACTTTTTCGCCACCAACTCATAGAATGGGTAGCATGAATATGTACTATATCCACCTCCTTATTCTTTATTTTATTTTTTAATGTTTTACTTGCTTCTCTCCAAATCTTTATTTTTCTACCGATTGAATCATCAGTATGAGTGGAAATTACTTGAGAATCATAACCTTCAGGCATATTTGAGATCATATTCTTAATTACAGCAGCCATTCCTCCACGACTATCTATGGGGCCTAAATGAATTACCTTCTTCATACGCCTACAGCCGAACCGACCATATCCTCACACATCATGGTAACTGCTGATGGAGACCATGCAGGCCATTTGGATTTATGGAATAATCTTTGCATCATTAAGTATATTTCCTTCATTTTTACACTATATAAGGTGTTTATACTACTCTAGAAAAGATATTCTTTCAAAAAAATCAGATTTTACTCCAGACATAACTATCCTTTTGCCAGTAAAAGATGAAGAGTTAGTAATTAAAGATAAACTCCAAGAAATATTTTCAATGAATTATCCTTTGGAGAATATATCATTAATAATTATTGACTCAAAATCAAGGGACAAAACAATCGAAGTAGCCGAAGATTTCTTAAAAAATCAAGATATTATTGATTATAACATTTGTATTATCGACCGTCCTGGAAAATCTATTGCGGTAAATCATGCCCTCGATTTGATAAAAACAGAATTTTTTGTAATGATGGATGCAGAAGCTATACTTCAAAGTTCTTCGCTAAAAAAACTTGTTAGATGGTTTTCAGATGATAATATTGGCGCAGTATGTGGCCAATTAATGCCCGAAAAAGATGATTTAGATTTGGACTATCGTAAACACTATAATATTCTCAGATTAGGAGAATCAGCCATAAATTCTACTCCAATTTTTGAAGGTTCAATTTGTGCATTCAGAATTAGTGCATTAAAGGGAAAAATAAATGAAAATATTAATTCTGACGATACTCAAATGTCTTTACTTTCTATAAAGAATGGTTTTAGGTCCATTATGGATAGAAATATAATTTTTATTGAACCGCCAACGGAAGGAAAAAATCGAAGAACCAGACAATTAAGAAGGTCTCAAGGACTTATTAGAACATTAATGATGAATTGGGATATGTCATTAAAGAGTAATATAAAGTTGATATATTTACATACATTTTTCTTTCATATTATAATGCCATGGTTGTTTTCTTTATCTATCATATGCCTATTCATTTCAACATACTTGTCTATCTCCGATTATGGCTTTATAGTCTTAGACAAGTTCAAATTATCATTCATAATTTTTATTGTTTTATGTACTTTAAATTTCTTTCGTAACTTTATTTTCGGAATTACAGTTCTTATCCAGGCTCAATTACTACTCTTATTTGGAGTAAAATTGCATGTATGGGAAACAAATAGAGATTTAAGAGAAAAATCTAAAGTTTTAAGAAAAAAATAATATTTTTACTCAAAGATAAAATATTGACACATGGTGAGTTGAGCATGTCTGAAGGTGATGATGGGATAGAAGAAAAAACTGAGGGATATATCATAGTCCGGAGCGCATCACCAGTTTTAGCATCAGCAACAAATAAATTATCTACATGGGTTAGCATAAAGATGGAATCTGGTTGGAAACCATATTCCAATCCTCAATTATATAATGATGGAGAAAAATTCTACTTAATACAAGCAATGATAAAATAGGCATTCATTCCTTTAATTTCACACCAATATATTCAATCATTTTATCTGCAATCACACTCCAATCATATTTTTTTGCAGACTTCCTTGCCATATCCGACAGATATGAAAATTTTTTATCTTCAATTATTTCATTCAATATTTTAGGAGTTTCATTATGCCATTCCTCTCCTTCAACTAGAAATGACCATTCTTCATTTTCTGAAATTCTATTTCCTGAATGATTTTGGCCTATAACAAGTAGCCCAGATGCCATGTATTCTGCTAATTTTAATGGACTGGCAGTTCTCCAAACGGTTTTATCTGGCATTGGCATGATGCCAAAATGTGATGTCTCAAGAATTGTATAAACTCCTTTCCGTGTCATTTTACCATGATATATTAATGATTTATTTTCATCGGCAAAGTCTTTTATTTCTTTGACATAATCTCCTTCGCCCATTGCATGTATTGTATGATTCATACCTTCTTTTTGGAGACTTTTTGACAGATTTATTATAGAATCAATCCCACGATTTTTATCAATTCGCCCACAATAGGCTAGATCTATTTTATCATTAATATTTCCTTTAACGGGATTAAAATCAGATAAATTAGTTCCTGCATTCAATACATGTATCTCGAATTTAATACCGATCTTTTTAACCATCTCTTTATGTTTTTCTGACACTACAAAACCGCCTATGGCATCTTTAGAAGCTATTTCCCAAGCTCTTTTCCATATTCTCTTCTGAATTTTAGTTAACAAAGATCGGTAAATTGGAGGTCCTCTATCTATGATGAACCAGGGTTTACCAATTCTTTTCAATTCTTTTCTTAGGGATGGAACATAACACCAGTCAACTATTATGCAATTACTAAATTCAGTTATTGTCTGGTCATGTTTTATTTTATTTCTCAAAAAATATCCACCAGAAAATGTTTCCAAACCCTTAAATCTTATTTTTTTGAATTGAGTATGGTGAAATTTTGAATCATTAAAATTATCAGTTGGACTTAGAGCATAAACTGCTCCAAATTCCTTGTTAATTGCTTCAATTATTCCTATCTCAGTTGAACTGGCTAAATCCAATTTCAGATCTCTTCCAGTAAGCCAAGTTAACTTTATGCAATCACCGATATCTCGTCATTGGGCTTGGTATTTTATTAGAGTGGTATTTGCTCTTCACATATCTAGTCTTTTGTTCATTTTTAATGACAAGAGTTGAAAGTATTATCATCGACCGGGGGTCATGAGCGAAAATTCTTGGTTATTTTCCAAGTTACTCAGATGGTCAAGGAATGCCTATAATGACGGTAATTACAGTTCTTCACTAAGAAGATCAGTTTATTCCAGCATAGTATTCAGGAATAATATTTCTTTCTTGGATATTTCTGCAAGAAGTGCTTTACGTTTGTCAAAATATGAATTGGCTGTTAAGAAATATCGCTCGGCTACTAAACACGGTTTATCTTTAAGAGATCATGATATCAATCATTTTAATGCTGAATTAAGATCGGGAAATATCGAAGAAGCATATTCAGTTATGGAGAATGGTTCCGGAGAGAACTATGATATCCAACTAAATGATATCATCAGATCTCTTAAAAGACTAAATGAAAATGAACGAGTTGAATTGATACAATCTATTGGTTTTTCTAATAAAATACCAAAAGAAATAGCCGCACTCCTTCCTTGGAAGCCAAAGAAAATTGAGGTTAGGAAAAACTCTGATGAATCTTATTATCTTTTGTCTAATGAATTATTGGAGATTGACCGATATAGGAGAGAAATATCTAGGATAAAACAATCTGGCGCGTATAGACTTATGAATCTCATCACTAGGTCGGTACGAAGTCCAAAAAAAATTATTTTGCTACCATTTACTTTTACAAAATTAAGCCTCCAGATAGTTAACCAAAGAAGAGGTAAAACAGAGAATTCTACACAAAATCAGTTTCCTATTGGGTATGGAAGTGGCAGTCGAAATTGCATTGTATTCTTCCCAACAAATGGAGTAGGTTTTGGTCATTTCACTAGATTACTGTCACTTGCCAAAAAAATCAGAGAAAAAGACAAAGAAATAGAGATAATTTTCTTTACTACAATGCCTACTCTGCATATATTGGCAGAAGAAGGTTTTCCTGCCTACCACATATCTGGGCGTTACCGATACAACGATATGCCGCCAAATATTTGGAATTCATTATGCGAAGAAATGTTGAATATGGTATTTTCTCTTCATCGTCCAAAGGCATTTGTTTTCGATGGTTCTTATCCATACAGAGGTATGTTAAACGCTATCAAATCCCATCAAACTAATATGTTAAAGGTCTGGCTTAGAAGGGGTTCAATAAAAGCCAAGTCTAAGTCGATACCAGTTGATAGTGTGAATCACTTCCATGCAATTGTAAGGCCCGGAGACTCAGTGAAAACTAATTTTGAAGAAGAATTAGATCATGGTACAGCTGTAATACAATGCAATCCAATTATGCTGACAGATTTTGATAAAATGGCTTCCAAGGGGGACTTAAGAAATCGGCTAGGAATTCCTTTGGATTCTTCATTATGTTATATTCAACTAGGTGCAGGTAATATTAATGACATAGATTCTGAACTCTCATGGACAATAAAAGCAATTCAAAAACATCCAGATATTTATATTGTTATTGGTGAATCTATGCTCGGTGAGAGAATATCTTCTGAATACAAGAGAGTTCGAATTTTGCGAGATTATCCCAACTCTAGATATTTTTCAGATTTTGATTTTGCTATATTGGCAGGAGGTTACAATTCTTATCATGAAGCAATAGAGGCTAGCATACCCACAATCTGTTACCCAAACATGAATACTGGACGAGACGATCAGTTGGCAAGAGCCATGGTTGCCGAAGAAGCTGGATGTATGGTAGTATTAAGAAATAGGACTGAGAATAAAATTCAAATCGCCATAGATCGTATAGCAGAGAAAGAAGTCAGAGATATGATGGAGTCAAATTTCTCAATACTGCATAGGGCAAATGGGTCAAATCAAGTTGCAGATTGGATTCTTGAACAAATAAATTAGTTCATAGGTCCTGCCAATAAGATGTCAATTTTCCATGGGCGTCTTTAGTTACTTCTAGATTTAAGAATGGTTCCATATCCCATTCTAAAAGCATATTTTCTTCTTCAATATTCATTACTTCTAAGTAATTTAATATTTTTATTCTGATACTATTTCTCCATTTCTGAGGAATCAGTTCTAGAGATGGTGAATACCATTTTTTTAATAAAGATAAATCTAATTTATAATTTACCCTGTTTCTTAATTGTCTAAGAATTGGATAATTTTTCATACTTATATTTTGAATTGAGAATATAATGACATTTTCATGACTTATTGGATAAGCCGAAAGTCGTATTTGGACTTCGGATGACTTCATCATATTTTCCAAATCAACTTCTCTTTCAGACAACAACGAAATAGCCAACAATTCTTTTCTAAAACATTTCCAACACTTTAGACAGGGTTTATGCCATTTACCTCTGATACATGATTGGGCAAATTCTCCAAAAGGAGATAAATTACCTATTACTGATGTTCCAACTTCACTAATTCCCGCTACTGGGAGGCAAATATCTATGCCTGCTGAAGAAAATAATTTACCATAAAATTTCCAATGAGATCCGTTCATATAATCTATATATTTTTCATGACCTATCCCATATGCTGATTCCAATACAGTACCAAATGCTATGGAATCCAATCCAATACTTTGTGATAATAAAATAGCAGGGATAGCATTTGCTAGATCACTCGGAAATCCAATCGGATTTCTCAGATACTCTAAGTCGCATTCTACTACTCTGACATCGTATCCTACATCTTTTAATTCTTGACAACTCTTTAATGGTGCTTCAGAATCATAGATGGAATCTTTAGACATCGGCCTATGCATGAATATGGGTACTGTATTCCCGGGCATGACTGCCAAGGCAGCACATGAATCCGCTCCTCCGCTATATGCCAAGCCAGGTCTAGAGCGCGCTGGAGGGACATTCTCTTGTATTTGGTCATTTGATTTTGATGCAATCTTATACTTAGATAGAACACTATTTGCTCCATTCAAAAATTTAGGACTTACGTCCAAGGGTAAATAAAGACGCTTACCTACAAATTGATGACACATTAGTATTGTAGCAAGGCCGATTAGGTCTGGATGGATTTCTTCTAATTTTACTCCTTCCAACTTTATTTTGGCCTCCATCTTGGCCAAGGATATTCTGGAAGAGCTTAGATGAGCATTGTCGTCTTCGTCAGGATGTAGATTAAAGAAAATATATTCTTCCTTTTCAAAAATATTCACTTTCGTAGGATCAACTCCGATTAGAAATATGCCATTTGCATGTCTTTAGCATACCTTCTTCAGCAAAAATTTCTGGTTCATATCCTAAGTCTTTCTTTATTTTAGTTAAGTTTGCCAATGAATCTCTGATATCTCCTGCCCTATCTGGGCCATTTTTTGCTTCAATTCTTGATTTTTCTCCAATGATTTCCAAAATTTTATCCTGAATCATATCATAAAGATTATTTATTGATAAAGTTTCTCCGCATGCTACATTGTATACTTCTCCATACGCATCTTCTGAATCTTCAAATAAAGAAAGAATATTTGCTTTTACGACATTATCTATGTATGAAAAGTCTCTAGTTTGACCTCCATCTCCATTAATTGTTGATATTTTATCATTCAATATATTGTCAATAAAAACCGGTATTACCGCGGCATATGCTCCTTGAGGAGATTGACGCGGACCAAAGACATTGAAATATCGCAATCCTATAGTTTCCATTTGATATACATGCGCGAAAACTCTTGCATATTCTTCAATCGTTAATTTAGTTACTGCATAAGGAGATAAAACATTGCCAGTGTTAGATTCCACTTTTGGCATGTCCATATTATCTCCGTAGACGGAAGAACTAGAAGCAAAAACTACTCTTTTAATTGATATATTTTTTGCTTCAACTAATACATTTAAACTTCCTTGAATATTTATCTCATTCGTTCTAATGGGATTTTCTATTGATCTTGGTACTGAACCAAGGGCTGCTTGATGACTAACATGCGTACATCCATTAATTGCTATTCTAAGGTTCTCACAGTCTCTTATATCTCCTTCAATAAAGGTAAATTTTTCATTTTTTAATAGATGTTCTATATTACTTTCGAAACCAGTCATCAAATTGTCGTAGCAAACTACCTCATGTCCGAGATATATCAATTTGTCACAAATATGAGAACCTATGAAGCCCGCTCCACCAGTAACTAATATTCTAGCCACGACACCCTTCTCCAACATTTACCACTTACATTATGCACTTCAATTGATTGTAGAAATTACTTCATTATACATTCTTTCAGTTTTATCTAACATACTTTCAAGGGAAAATTTTTCTCTTGTATTTTTTCGTGATGAAGCAATCATATTTTTATATTCTTTATTATTAATGATATCAAGTATGACCTCAGAAATTTCCTCAGATTCCTCAGATTTTGTTAATTTCCCAGTGATACCATCAATAATTATCTCTGCCACTCCTCCTACATCCGTTGAAACAACAGGTACTCCAAAACCTTGAGCCTCTATAATTGCATTAGGCAAGCCTTCCGACATAGAAGTAAGTAAGAAAATATCTATTTCATTCAGCCACCCGGCAATGTCTTTTCTTTCACCTAATATCTTAATTTTATCTTGTAAATCTTTATCTATAACCCATTTTTTGACAGTTTTTTCCATTTTACCACCTCCAATAATTAACCCTCTAATATTTCCGTTTTCTATGATTAACCGCTCTAATACTTCAATCCATAATTTCGGTCTTTTCCCTGCTTCTAGTCTAAAAACTCCTCCTATTATTATATTTTCTTTTTCTATCCCAAGGATTCCAATTTCACTTTTTATGGCTCCAATTCTCATATTGTCTTCCATAGATTTGAAATCTGTCCCATTGTGAATCACTTTGATGTCGGTTTCATCAATTTCCAACCATTCTGAATAACTAGTTTTCCCTGCTTCACTGTTAATGGTGAGATGAAACCAATCATTTTCCATTATTATCTTCAAACTTTCTTTTAAGTATGGTTTTTTCCTGATGTGAAGCTCGGTTTTCCTATCCGGTCTCAAAGATCTTGCAGACCCTACTAAATACGGAATTCCTGTAAGGCCACAAGCAATAGCACTAGTTAATATCGTTTCATCTTGCCAAGCATGAACTAAATCGGGTTTAATATCTGAAAAATAACTTACTAATCTTTTCACTTTCTCATTGGTAGTATTGTTTAATAAATTTAATAATTTGCAATTTTCTTGAATTGTTTGATATCCGAAATTACTTTCCTCATCTAAATTTATATCGGATAATATTCTTATTTTACTCTTCATCATTTTCAAATCTTCTTGATACGTTGAATCATTCTGCTCATCCTTTCGATGAATAGCTAAATTACAATCTAAGCCGCGTTCACTAATTCCTTTAGCCGTCAATGCTACTTGTCTTTCTGCTCCTCCTCGATTAAGTGTGGAAGTAACAAGGCTATATTTTATATTTTTAATTCTTAATTTATTCTTCTTCTTTTGTTTTCTCAACAACTCTCTTATCGCCAGACTTGATATCCAATCAATTGGGATATTACCATCAACTATTTCTATTTCTTCAAGATTGGCATTGGTAATCTCTAGAATGTAGTTTATTCTATCCAATATTTGCTGATAGTCATTATTTATTTCACTCAATTTGAGATATTTATAAGATTCCGATATATTGCCATTTTCTAATGCAATTCTGGATATCTCTATATTATAATTTTTATCATCTATGATTAATTCCTTGTCCTTCAACAAAATATTATACCTCTCTTTCCAATTAAATTTCATTGTAATCGCAACTGCAATTAAAAAATTAGTTATATTTTCATTACCCATTTTATCTAAATTATTCCATACACTTTCTACTTTCTCTCTTTTGTCCATTCTTAGGTATGTTTCGATTAAATTTTCATATATCTCAACACTAGGGCCTTCAACACTAAGCCATTCTTCCAGTATTTCGGAGGCCATAATAATCTTCCCTGACGAGATTAGGCTTTTTGATAGGAATCTTAGCGCAATTTTATTCTCCTTCTCCTTATTCAATAATTTCTCACAAATTCTGATACAATCATTAAATTGACGAAGATTAAATAACGATCTTATGTATAATTCTAGATAATTTGGACTAAGGCCATTATCGCTTCTAAAGCTAATTATTCTAATTATTTTTTTAAATTCTCTAGCATTATATAGCGTATTGCAATACTCCAATAATTCTTCCTCATTTAGTTTATTCAATTTTAATAATCTATCCCAATATTTTATAGATTTTTTATAATCACGTAGTCCTTTGTATGCTCTAGAGATTGTTATTAATGCGCTTTTATCATTTTCATCATCTTCCAATATTATTTTCCCCAATGAAACACATTCATCCATTTTTTTTTCTTTCAATGCTTTAATCATTTCAGAGTTAGATTCATAATATTTATTTATATATTCAACAAATTTATTTTTTGGATTTTTATGGTTTATTATATTACACCAATATTCTACTTCATCTTTATTTCCTAACTCCTTTTCAATGAAGATTAATATTTCTATGATGCCAATATCATCGGGATTTTCTCCCAACCAAGTCAAGACATTTTTCTTCGCTATGCCTCTTTCATCAGTATTGACTAAATTATAAATTTTTTTCTTATCAGGCCTAATTCTTTTATCAATTCCCTTCAAAGAGAAATTTGATTCCCTTTCTTTCCTTTTATCTGCTATGTCACTAGGTAGAGGAGTTTCTATATCTACGGATTCGATATAGAATTTTTTCTCCTCATTCATTTCATCATCTTCCTAGATATAAAAAATTAGGGGCAAAAATGAAAAACAATATTCTTTCATTCTGGCACTCCTATTCCTGAGTATTTCCATCCAATTTCTTCCATGGAATTTTTATTTAGGACTCTTCTTCCATCATAAATTAAAGGATTTCTGCAGTTTTCTTTTAACGCCACCCAATCCATTTTTATTATTTCTTGGTGAGCAGTAGCAAGGACGACACCGTCT
>MDSW01188346.1_pt1 | contig 15096 bp, 12 predicted proteins | sample 811171 | NCBI WGS metagenome assembly MDSW01 (sample SAMN05326641, study PRJNA326480) | marine metagenome | isolation source: seawater | place: Atlantic Ocean: North West | collected 2012 | reverse complement strand
TACATCATATTTATCAATATCGACTCTTAATTGATGAGTAATAATTAAGTTTTTTGCTTGGTCTGGCAAAACACCAAATCTATCAATTAGTTCTTCTGTTAATTCATTTATTTTGTCAGTGTTTTCACAGTCTGATAAACGTTTATAGATAATCAATCGCTCATTTATATTGCGACAATAACTTTCCGGCAAGATTGCTGGCGCATGTAAATTTATTTCTTTATTTTTACTTAAAGGTGTATCAATATCTAATTTTTTACCTAATTTAATCTGCTTAACTGTTTTATTCAACATATCAATATACAAATTAAATCCAATTTCATGAATTTGACCACTTTGGTTATCCCCAAGAAGCTCGCCTGCACCTCTAATTTCTAAATCATGAATAGCCAAATAATAGCCCGCGCCTAAATCTTCTAATAATTGTATTGCTTCTAGTCTTTTTTTAGCTTGAGATGAAATTTTTTTATCTTGATCTAAAAGAAGATAAGCATAAGCCTGATGATGCGAGCGACCTACGCGCCCCCTAAGCTGATGTAACTGACCCAAACCAAATTTATCTGCACGATTTATGATAATTGTATTAGCAGTTGGTATATCTATTCCATTTTCTATAATAGTAGTGCACAACAAAATATTTATTCTTTGCTGATTAAAATCCTGCATTATATGTTCAAGCTCTTTTTCTCTTAATTGGCCATGAGCAATACCTATTTTTGCTTCAGGAATTAACTTCGAAAGTCTTTCGTGCATTGATTTAATGGTATTTACTTCATTATGAAGAAAATATACCTGACCTCCTCTATTAAATTCTCTCAGAACTGCTTCACGAATGGTGCCAAGACTAAATTCATATACAAATGTTTTTATTGATAATCGTTTTTGTGGTGGAGTAGCTATAATTGAAAACTCTCTTAATCCCTCCATTGCCATCGACAATGTTCTTGGAATTGGCGTAGCTGTCAAAGTTAATACATCAACATTTGCTCTAAATTCTTTTAAATTTTCTTTTTGTCTAACTCCAAATCGATGTTCCTCATCTATAATTACAAGTCCTAGATCTTTAAATTTCACATCAGATTGTAAAAGTCTATGAGTGCCTATAATTACATCTACTTTTCCCTCTTCCAATCTAATTAATGATTCATTTTGCTGTTTCTTAGTTTTAAATCTTGAAATTTCTTCAATCTTTATAGGCCATTTTGCAAATCTATCTATAAAAGTATTAAAATGCTGCTCAGCTAGCAAAGTTGTTGGCACCAAAACAACAACCTGCTTGGAATTCATCACAGATATAAAAGCAGCTCTTAGAGCAACTTCTGTCTTACCAAACCCAACATCACCACAAACTAATCTATCCATCGGTCTTGGTGCTTCTAAATCTTTTATTACACTTTCTATAGCCTCTAACTGATCAGCAGTTTCTTCAAATGGAAAGCCTTCGATAAATGATTCGTAATCATTTAATTTTATAGTTTGACTATTTCCTTTTTGAAGAGCGCGCTTTGCGTAAAGACTCAAAAGTTCTGCTGCTGTATCATGAATTTGTTTAAGGGCTTTCCTTTTTGCCTTGTCCCATGCTTTACTTCCAAGGCTATTGAGAGGAGCTGATTCAGATGGCCCGCCAGAATATCTTGATACTAGATGTAGTTGTGGGACAGGTACATATAATTTAGTATTTCCATGATAATGAAGTAATAAGAATTCTGTTTGATTATTATCAAAATCTAGATTAGTTAAGCCATGATATCTTCCAACACCGTATTGTTCATGAACAACTGGATCTCCTATTTTAAGCTCAGTTAAATCTTTAACAATACCTTCAGAATTAAAATTTTTATCTCGATTTTTTTTAGTTGATTGGGTTACATAATTTGGAAAAATTTCATTTTCGGTAATAACACAAAGATCCTTTGACAAAAAACCATTATGCAGGGGACTTGTTATAAGGTTTACTTTATCTTTAGACTCCTTAAATTTTTGCCAACTCTCTACTACAGAAAATTTAATTTTACTATCTCTTAGTAAATCAGCTAATATCTCCCTTCTTCCTAAACCTTCAGCACATATTAAAATTTTATTTTTTTTGCTTTTAATAAAAATATGTAATTTTTTTAATGGATATTCATTACTTCTATCAATACTTAGATCACTCGGGAAGCTTGCTAAGACTTTATTTTTAGCTTTTATTTTTTGAAATTTATCTATATTTTTAAAAAAAATATCTGAACGCATTAAGAAATTATGAGGTTCTAAAATAGGTCTTTCTAAATCATACGCATATAAACTAAATCTTTTTTCAGCTTCAAGCCAATAGTTCTGAGATGCTTCAGCTAACGATTCATCTATAAAGATAGGATCATCTAAATCTAAATAATCAAATATCGTATTTGTAGATTCAAAAAACAAAGGTAAATACCATTCCATTCCAGCAAAAGGATTACCTTTGGTGATGCTTTGATAAATTTTTGATTTTGATGGGTCTCCCTCAAATTTTTCTCTATAATTCTGACGAAAAATTTTTATACCTAATTCATCAAGCGGACATTCTCTCGCAGGCAATAATTCTATTTCATTGTTAGGGTATAAACTTCTTTGCGTATCAGGATCAAATGTTCTAATAGAATCAATTTGTGTGTCGAAAAAATCTATTCGGTATGGCACTATTGAGCCCATTGGAAATAAATCTATTAACCCACCTCTTACTGCATATTCTCCAGGTTGAATAACTTTTTCTACATTTAAGTAACCATTTTTAATTAATGTTTCTTTGAAACTTTCTAAATCTACATTTTGATTTTTTTTAAACTGAAAACTGTATCTTTCAATATAATCTCGAGGAGGAACTAAATGCAATGCTGTTGAAATCGGAATTAGATTAATATCAAATTCTTTTTTAGTCATTTGATATAGAGTCAATAGCCTTTCTGAAGTTAAATCAGGATGAGGAGATATTTGATCATAAGGCAATGTTTCCCAGTCTGGGAGAAGATTTACTTTTAGTTTAGGGAAAAACCATGATATTTCCTCTTTTATTCGAACAGCATCAAATACCGAGCAAGTAATAACATTTAGTGATTTTGAATCTTTTTGTAAAAAGCCTTCAAAATACTCTCCAATCGAATGGCTAAGAGAAGTTCTAATCTCAAGAAAAAAATCTTTTTGTGATTTATTATTTACTAATTTTGTAGGCATGCAATACTATCTTTATTAAACCGCACATTATAAACAATTATTGCTAATATAAATGGGAAATAGACATGGATGATAAAGAATTAGTTGCACAAACAGCATTAGATTATGTTAAAAATAATTCAATAGTTGGCCTTGGTACGGGCTCAACGGCAAACTATTTTATTGATGGATTAGCAAAAAAAATAAAAAAAGAAAACCTTAATATACAAGTAGTTGCTAGCTCAACAATTAGTGGTATTAATGCAGCCAATGCAGGATTGCATTGTGTTTCTTTAGATCAAATTGAATCAATTGATTTATATGTTGATGGTGCTGACGAAATTTTATTAAATGAGTCAATAGAAGTTCTTAAAGGTCGAGGATATGATTTAATAAGAGAAAAATTATTAGCGAGTTCTAGTAATGAGTGCATTATTATTGGTGATAATTCAAAAATAGTAGATAAGATTGGTACTAATTTTCCAATTCCAGTTGAAGTTTCTCCTATTGGGTGGAAAATAACAAAAAAAATTATTGCGCAATTTGCAACAGAATGTAATCTGAGGAAAAATACTGCGGGTGATGGTTTTGCTATAACGTCTTATGGTAATTTAGTTCTTGATTGTAAGTTTGAATCTAGCGATATCATAACCTTATCAACTCAATTATCAGATATACCGGGCGTTCTTGAACATGGTATCTTTTTAAATATTGTCCATATTGCCATAATAGCTAATAATGGTGATATAAAAAAATATCAATTTAATTGATTGTTAGAATTTTTTTTCCATCCATATAAGAAACTAATGCTTTAGGAATCGCAATATCACCATTCTCTTGTTGAAAATTTTCTAGAATTGCTACCAAAGTTCTCCCCACTGCCAAACCAGAGCCATTCAATGTATGTAAATATTGATTTTTCCCATTAGCATCTTTGAATCTTGCTTTTAATCTTCTAGCTTGGAAATCTTCACAATTTGATATCGATGATATTTCTCGATATGTATTCTGTGATGGAAGCCAAACTTCAATATCAAAAGTTTTAGCTGATCCAAAACCCATATCACCTTTGCATAATGTAACAACTCTATAGGGCAATTCTAATTTTTGGAGAATATTTTCTGCATGCATAACCATTTCATCTAGTGCCTTATAGCTTGAATCAGGATGACTAATTTGAACCATCTCAACTTTATCAAACTGGTGCTGACGAATCATACCTCTTGTATCTTTACCGTACGAGCCTGCTTCAGATCTAAAGCATGGTGTAAGCGCAGTAAGCTTTAATGGTAAGTCACTTTCTTCAATTATGGTGTCTCTAACAAAATTTGTTAAAGTAACCTCACCAGTTGGAATAAGATAAAGTGAATCGTCATCACTTTTGCTTGTTTTAAATAAATCTTCACCAAACTTTGGTAACTGCCCTGTACCAATCAAAGAGTCCTCATTAACTAAATATGGCGTATAACATTCTTCGTATCCATGTTCTTGAGTTTGAATATCAAGCATCATTTGACCCAGTGCTCTATGTAATCGAGCCATATCACCTTTCATAGTTACAAACCTAGCCCCTGATAATTTAGTTCCTAATTCAAAATCTAATCCATGTTTCAAACCTACATCAACATGATCTTTAATTTTATAATTGAAATTTTTTGGCTTTCCATATTCTTTTAAAGTTGTATTATCTTTTTCTGAATTACCATTTGGGACTGACTCATGAGGAATATTAGGAATATTTAATAAAAAATCATTTAAAGATATTTGAATTACGGCTAATTGACTTTCTAATTCTTTTAATGTGTCAGAAACAATATTTACTTGTGACATTAAATCTGAAACATCGTTACCTTTCGTTTTTTCTAAACCAATATTTTTTGAAAATTGATTTCTTTGCTCTTGAAGCTCCTGAGCCTTTACTTGAATTATTTTTCTATCTTTTTCTAAAGAGTCATATTTTTTTATATCTAAATCGAAGCCTCTTTCTTTTAGAAGCTTTGAAATTGCCTTACTATCTTTTCTTAATAAATTTATATCAATCATTTCTTATCCTGCTTTTTTTTATATGAATCATCTAATGATTTCAAATAATCTAATTTTTCTTTTATCCTAATTTCTAAACCTCGATTCGTAGGTTTATAAAATTTTAATGAATCTATTTCATCAGGAAAATATTTTACACCAGCAGCATAAGCATCTGGTTCATTATGTGCATACCGATAATTTTTTCCATAATCTAAATTTTCCATCAATTTTGTTGGTGCATTTCTTAAATGCAAAGGTACGTCAAATTGTTGATGTTCTCTAATAAAAGCCTTAGCATCATTATAAGCTATATATGATGAATTACTTTTAGGAGCTGATGATAAATATAAAATGGCATTTACTAATGCTAATTCTCCTTCTGGATAACCCAATCTTTCAAAAATTTGGTAAGCCTCTAAAGCAATTGTTTGAGCTTTTAGGTCAGCTAGACCAATGTCTTCTATAGAAATTCTAATTATTCTTCTCGCTAAATAAAGCGGGTCAGCACCGCCATCAAGCATTCTTAGCAACCAGTATATCGATGCATCAGGATCTGAACCTCTAACTGATTTATGCATTGCTGATATTTGATCATAGAATTGTTCGCCACTTTTATCAAACCTTCTAGTTTTATCAGAAATTATTTTCTCAACTAGTTTATTGTTTATACTTCCCTCTGTTTTAGATTTAAAGTTATTAATAAGCATTTCAAGTAAATTTATTAGGCGTCTGGCATCTCCATTTGCATAAGTAAGAATTATATCTTTGGCTTTATTATCTATTTTTATTTTGTCAAATTTATTTATGACCTTATCAATGATTGTATTTAGTTCATCTATAGATAATATTTTTAAAACATATATCTGACATCTACTTAATAGTGCGGTGTTGACTTCAAAAGAAGGATTTTCAGTTGTTGCGCCTATAAAGGTTATTAATCCTGATTCAATGTGCGGCAAAAAAGCATCTTGTTGCCCTTTATTAAACCTATGCACTTCATCAATAAAAAGTATAGTTTTTTTATTTTGTTGTTCTAATGAAAACTTAGCTTTTTCTACTGACTCCCTAATTTCTTTAACCCCTGACAGAACAGCTGAAATAGAAATAAATTGAGCATCTGTACTATTTGCAATAACACGAGCTATTGTCGTTTTACCTACCCCTGGTGGCCCCCATAAAATCATAGATGGTAGATTTCCAGAAGTTATTGCAACTTTCAGTGACTGCCCATCACCCAAAAGATGATCCTGTCCTATAATATCTCCAACATTTTTAGGTCTTAAAAATTCAGCTAGAGGAATTGATGGCTCAGTATTCATTTAATTTTTTATAACGTCAATATCATCGGGAGTATTGAATAAGAAGAATGCATCATTGATTTTAAGATTCTGATTAATATTAATAAACTGAATTTCAGTTTTATTGTCGAATCCGTCAATAATTGTCATAAACTTTAATTTATCTTGAGAAAAATGAATGAATACTTCTTTGAAATTCGCCTTATCGGGTTCATGAGGCACAGCTTTAAACCAATCAATTTCTTTATCTCTAATTCTAGTTATTTTAAACAAACTTTCTATATCGTTAGTCACTAACAGCATTGCCGGACTAACTCCACCAATTTTTTTTAATTGACTAATAACAACCTGCTTTAAATCAGGGTCATAAAGATATAATAATTCTCCGTCACTTATTAATTGACTTTTTAATGGTTTAAGATAATCCCACTTAAATAAATTAGGTTTTTTAAAAAAAAATTGGCCTGAAACTTCTTGAAGTATTGCACCATTTTGATCGGTCACTTTTTGTTTAAAATCACCAGTAAGAGATTTCATTTTATTTAATTTTTCTGTTAATTCAAAATTTGAATTAGCTGATACATTTAAACAAAATAATAATAAAAGAAAAAGTCTAATCATCTTTATTATTGGCAATAATTTCTCGATTTCCATTACTTTGCATTGGAGATACTAATCCAGCTTTTTCCATATCTTCAATAATTCTAGCTGCACGATTATAGCCAATTCTTAAATTTCTTTGAACGTATGAGATTGAGGCTTTTTTGGATTTAAGCACAATTTCAACAGCTTCATCATAAAGGGGATCTTTTTCCCCAGACGGACTAGACTCACCTAAAATATTATCAACGCCCTCATTAGGATTAAGTATTTCTTCTATATATTCAGGCTCACCTTTCGATTTAAGAAAATTAACTACTTTATGAACCTCTTGATCAGAAACAAAAGCCCCGTGTATTCGGTCTGGATAGCCTGTTCCAGGCGGCATATATAACATATCGCCTTTTCCTAATAGTGTTTCTGCCCCCATCTGATCAAGAATTGTTCTTGAATCTATTTTACTTGATACTTGAAATCCAATACGAACTGGGATATTTGCTTTAATTAATCCAGTAATAACGTCAACAGATGGTCTTTGAGTTGCCAAAACTAAATGTATTCCAGATGCTCTTGCTTTTTGTGCCAGTCGTGCAATTAATGCCTCAATTTTTTTACCCATTGTCATCATTAAATCTGCTAATTCATCAATAACAATTACAATTAATGGTAACTCTTCTAAAACTTCTGGATTATCAGGATCTAATGAAAATGGATTTGTTAAAGGAGTTCCTTTTTCACTAGATTCTTTAATTTTCTGATTGAATCCAGCTAGATTTCTAACGCCAAATTCAGACATTAATTTATACCTTCTTTCCATTTCTGAAACACACCAATTTAAAGCGTTACTTGCCTGTCTCATATCAGTCACTACAGGCGATAATAAATGTGGAATTCCCTCATAAACTGATAGCTCAAGCATTTTAGGATCGATTAAAATCATTTTAACTTTATCAGAAGTTGCTTTATAAAGAAGACTTAGAACAAGCGCATTAATAGCGACAGATTTTCCTGAACCAGTTGTCCCAGCAATTAAAATATGTGGCATTCTAGAAATATCTGCAATTTCTGGTTTACCGGCAATATCTTTTCCTAATGCAACTGATAATAAAGCTGATGTATCAGCAAAAGTTTTTGAACTAACAATTTCAGAAAGGTAAACAATCTGACGATCTGGATTTGGAATCTCCAAGCCCATACAAGTTTTTCCAGGAATAGTTTCTACAACTCTGACGCTACTTACCGATAATGCTCTAGCTAAATCTTTTGCTAAATTTATCACTTGACTTCCTTTTACACCTGCTGCGGGCTCAAATTCATATCGAGTGATCACCGGACCAGGTTGTGCTGATATAACCTTAGCCTCAATTCCAAAATCCAATAATTTTTTTTCTATCAATCTAGAAATAAATTCAATAGTTTCTGGTGATTGAACTGAAGCTTCTTTTTTTGGCTGATCTAGGAGATGCAATGGAGGCAAGATTGAATCAGAATCACCAAATAGACTAGTTTGTTTTTCTTTCTTAACCCTAACACTTTCTTTATCTGGCAATTTGATATCTAAAATTTTTACAGGAGTGCGATTTTCAAGCTTTTTTCTTTCTGAGTCAACAAAAGAAGATCTTTCTTGCTCAAACTTTCTCCCCTCTCTTCGATCTTGCCAATTATCATATTTGTTAATAATGCTTGTACATAAATTACATATGAAGTTACCAATACTTTCTGAGATTGTTATCCACGACCAACCAGTAAATAAACTAAACCCAATAGCAAATGAAATTACTAAAAAAACTAATGTTCCGATATATCCCATTGCTTGAGCTAAAAACTGATAAATAATATTACCTATAATTCCTCCTTGTTCAGAAGGTAGTAAAACTGCAAAATCAATCATATAACCAGCTTCAAATGTTGATGACGATAAAAGCAAAAGGAAAAAACCTAAATAATGAATAATTAACAAATGTTTTATTTGATAATTTTCATTCTCAATTCTTGGGTAAATTAAAAAAATACTATAAATACTTAAAAAAACTAGCCACCAAGCTGATAAACCAAAAATATTTAAAAAGAAATCAGAGAAGTAAGCGCCAGTGATTCCAGCTAAATTATTAATATTCTCTCCAACATCAATACTATGAGAAAAAGAAGGATCACTACCTGAATAACTTACTAAAGCGAGAGTTATATATAAACCTATAAATAATAGAGTAAACCAAGAAGCTTCTCTAATGACCCTACTTGCTAAATCTTTAGTATTTTTCTTAGATGCAGCTAAAATTTTATTATTTTTTGATTTTTTTCTTGAAAACAATTAAAGATACTCAATGAAATATAATTGATTATATCAGGCTGAAAATAAAATTGAACTCAAAAAATTATTTTTAGTAATTAAAATTAATATGTAAGTAATTTAAAATATAAGATTAATTAAATTAATTAAAATGATTTAAATAATTATCTTAAAAATCATTATTTTCAATTGATAAGATACTCAGTGTAAACTAGAATTACGTTTTAATTAGACTCTGGAAATATTAAATTATGTCGAAACACTCACGCTTAATTATTCTTGGCTCAGGACCAGCAGGATATTCTGCAGCTGTTTACGCTGCAAGAGCAAATCTTAAACCGTTACTTATAACTGGTATAGCTCAAGGAGGCCAACTAATGACAACAACTGATGTTGATAACTGGCCTGCCGATGCTGATGGAGTAATGGGCCCTGACTTGATGAATAGATTTGAAAAGCATGCTTTAAGATTTAATACAGAAATAGTATTTGATCATATAAATACCTGCGAATTGAAAGATAAAAAATTTAAACTCATAGGTGATAATGAAGAATATACATGTGACGCTTTGATAATTTCAACTGGAGCCTCGGCCAAATACCTTGGTTTAAAAAGTGAAACAGAATTTTTAGGCAAAGGGGTGTCTGCTTGTGCAACCTGCGATGGTTTCTTTTACAAAAATCAAGATGTTGCAGTTGTTGGTGGAGGAAGTACTGCAATTGAAGAAGCTTTATATTTAGCGAATATTGCTAACAAAGTAACTCTAATTCATCGAAGAGATGAATTCAGAGCTGAGATGATTGAAGTTAACAAAATTCATGAAAAAGTCAAAGAGGGAAAAATCCAATTAGCACTTTTTAAAGAGCTCAATGAAGTTCTCGGAGATGATTCTGGCGTAACAGGAATTAAAATTCAGGATGTTAAAACAAAAGCTATTGAAGAACTTAAGTTAAAAGGTGTTTTTATTGCTATTGGGCACAAACCAAATACAGATATATTTAAAGATCAATTAGATATGGAAAATGGCTATATAATTACTAACTCTGGAAGAGAAGGTAATTTTACTGCAACCAGTATTGAAGGAGTATTTGCTGCTGGTGATGTTCAAGATCATATTTATAGGCAAGCTGTAACGAGTGCTGGTACAGGTTGTATGGCAGCTCTTGATGCAGAAAGATACCTTGCAAACCATGAATAGTGATAATGAAAAAGATCTTTTTCGCGAAGCAGTTAGAAATGTAAAGCCTCTAAAAATTAAATCTAAAACCATTGATACATCAAGTAAAAAACCGAAACCAAAACCAATTGCTAGAAAATCTATTGATGATGAAAGACAAGTTTTACTTGATACATTAAGTGATAACTATATCTTTGAGGATGCTGAATCTGAAGAAGGTTTATTATTTTTAAGATCTGGTCATTCGCCTGAAATTCTTAAAAAATTAAAAAAAGGGTACTGGGTAGTTCAAGCGTCCATTGACCTCCATGGAATGATTTCACAAGAAGCAAAATCATATATTGTAGATTTTATTCAAGATTGTAAAAAAAGACATATAAGATGTATAAGAATTATTCATGGAAAAGGTATTGGATCTAAAAATAAAGAGCCCGTATTAAGAAATAAAGTTAAGAACTGGTTAGCTCAAAAAGATGAAGTTATTGCATATGCCCAAGCTCCAAAACATGATGGAGGGAGTGGTGCAGTTATAGTTTTATTAAAACAATATTAATTAGTCTTTATGAATCAAACATATTGCTTGCGCTGCAATTCCCTCTGACCTTCCAATGAAGCCAAGCTGTTCAGTTGTTGTGGCTTTTATATTTATATCATTTATATCACACATACAATCATCGGAAATATTTTCTTTCATCTGATGAATATATGACTGCATCTTTGGGTGCTCACAAATAATAGTTGCATCAATATTGCCAACAATATAATTATTTGATTTTAATTTTTGAATTACCTCTTTTAGGAGCTCACGAGAATTAATATCTTTAAATTTTTCTTCAGTATCTGGAAAATGTTTGCCAATATCGCCTAGAGATGATGCTCCTAATAATGCATCTATTATAGAATGTATTAAAACATCAGCATCAGAATGACCTTCTAAGCCATAATCATAATCAATTAATACGCCTCCAATCTTTAAAGGCTTATCTTTTATAAATTTATGAACATCAAATCCTTGCCCTATTCGAGTCATTTATTTCCTTTAATTATTGTATTAAAAATCTGGTTCATATTGATTAAATCTTCAGGGTATGTAATTTTAAAATTAGTAATCAATCCTTTGTAAACCATTGGCTTTAAACCAAGTGATTCTATTGCTTGTGCTTCGTCAGTTGGTATTCCATCATATTTTTCAAGAGCCTCTATTAATTGCTCGTATTTAAACATTTGTGGGGTTTGTGCTAACCACAATTCATCACGATTTTCTGTTTTAGTAATTTTTTTAGATTTATCTAATCTCTTTATTGTATCAACTGAAGGAATTGCCACTATACCCCCTACTTTATCTTTAGTAACTTCTTTAATAAAAGAATTAATAAAAGATTCTGTAATTCCAACACGAGCAGCATCATGAATTAAGACCCAATCATCATTTAAAACATAATTTTTTATTAAATTAAGTGTATTGAGCACCGTATCCGATCTACTACTCCCTCCAGAATAATAGATTTTTGTTTTATGAGAAAAGGAATAATTAGAGTTTTCAATATATTTTCTTTCACTATTATTGAAACCAATTGAAATTGTGTCAACTGCATTAACATTTGAAAATATAAAATCAACCCATTCAATTAATGTTTTTCCATGAAAGGATGCAAATTGTTTAGGTATATCTTGCCCCATTCTAGAGCTAGAACCTGCTGCTGGAATAATTACATGAATCTTTGACATACTAAATTTTAGCATGTCAAAGAATGAACTTAATTACTTTTCACTAGAAACTGAATTGATTTTATGGATAGTTATATCAGCACCATTAAATTCTTCCTCTTCTGTTAATCTAATGCCCATAACATTTTTCACAATGGAATAGATGATATAACCTCCAAAAAATGCAACTGCAACACCTGAAACAGTACCGACTAATTGAGATAAAAAGGTTACTCCCCCAAGCCCGCCAAATTGCGATAACCCGAAAATACCTGCAGCTATACCGCCCCATGCACCACAGATTCCATGAAGTGGCCAAACACCAAGTACATCATCTATTTTCCATTTGTTCTGAGTTAATGCAAATGTCCAAACGAATAATCCACCAGCAATAGCTCCTGTAGCAAGAGCTCCTAATGGATGAAAAAGATTTGATCCGGCACATACAGCAACCAAACCTGCCAAAGGCCCGTTATATAGGAATCCAGGGTCATTTTTACCAACCACTAAAGCAGCAAGAGTTCCTCCTACCATTGCCATAAGAGAATTAACAGCGACTAAACCAGTTATACCGTCTAGGGTTTGTGCAGACATAACATTAAAACCAAACCATCCAACAGTAAGTATCCATGAACCTAAAGCTAAGAAAGGAATACTTGAAGGTGGAAACGCATTTAATTTTCCATCTTTTGAATATCTTCCATGCCTAGCGCCTAATAATATAACTGCTGCTAATGCAATCCAGCCCCCCATTCCATGAACAACAACTGATCCTGCAAAATCATTAAAGGGAGCACCAAAATTATTAGTTAAAAATTCTTGATAGCCGTGATTTCCATTCCAAATAATCCCTTCAAAAAAAGGATATAGGAATCCAACTAAAAGAAATGATGCAACAATTTGAGGATTAAATTTTGCTCTTTCTGCAATTCCACCTGAAATAATTGCAGGAATTGCTGCAGCAAAAGTTAATAAAAAGAAGAACTTAACAAGCTCATATGCACTTTTTTCACTAAGTGCTGAAGCAGCATCATAGAAATTAATTCCATATGCCAAACTATAACCTATAAAGAAATAAGCTATTGTTGACACTGAAAAATCTGCCATTATTTTGGCTAAAGCATTCACTTGGTTTTTTTCTCTTACTGTACCTACCTCTAAAAACGCGAATCCAGCATGCATCGCAAGAACCATAATTGCACCTAAAAGAATAAAAAGAACGTTGCCTTGATCTGCTAAAGTTTCCATTATTAAATTCCTATTTTTTTAATTAATTAATTATCCATAAAATTAGTTCTGTTTCTAGGATTTAGTAGTAAATTTTTCTAAATATGCACTAAATATAATAAAATTGCATTATTTTAGTGCAATTTCTATGATTAAAATGATTTATTAGCAAAAAGGTTTTATGATTACTATCTATGTTTGATTATTTTTTTGTCTTTATAATTTTAATAGTTGTTTATTTTTGGTATGAAACTTCCGCCAAGAGAGAAATAGCTGTATCGTATGGTAAAAATATTGCTAAGCAGTTCAATTTACAACTACTTGATGACACAGTTTATTGTAATAAAATTTCAATCGTAAGAACCTCTGAGAACTGGCCTTTAATCAAAAGAGTTTATTACTTTAGTGTTAGCGCAAGTAATGATGATAGGCTTCATTGCCAACTAACTATTTCAGGAAAAACATTAACAGATTGGTATGTGCCCCCATACCCACAGAGAGAAATATAAGTTTTGTATATTGGAAGATTTGCACCTACTCCTTCTGGGCCATTGCATTTTGGTTCAATAATAACTGCTTTAGCTAGCTACCTAGATGCTAAAAATAATAAAGGCATATGGAAAATAAGAATTGATGATATTGATTCTCCTAGAGTTGCTAAAGGTGCTGAATCGGCTATTCTTAGTATTTTAGAAAATTTAGGTTTATTTTGGGATGGTGAAATATTTAGACAAAGTAAAAATGTTAAATCTTATGAAAATTATTTTGAAATGTTATGTAAAAAAAATCTTACTTATAACTGCCAATGTTCTCGAAAACAAATTGTCTCATTAAACAAATCTGACTCTAACGAAATTATTTATAATAACTATTGTAGAGAAAAACAACACCCAGCCTCGAATTCATCATCAGTGAGGATAATAGCAAACTTCACCTCAACTAACTTTCTTGATAGAGCTCAAGGTTTTCAAGCTCATAAAAGTGATAGTCTTACTGGAGATTTTATAATTAAAAGATCTGATCAAATATATGCATATCAATTAACGGCAGTTATTGATGATGAATTACAATCAGTAACTGATATTGTAAGAGGTTCAGATTTACTTAATTCAACAATAAAACAGCATTATATAAATACGCTTTTGAATTTTCCTGAAAAAAATTTCATGCATATTCCAGTTGCATCAATTAATAATAGAAAATTAAGTAAAGGTAATGGCGATAAAATAAATACTAAGAACTGGTCATTAGTTCTTATCGAAGGGCTTAAATTTCTTAAACAAAAAATTCAAAAAGATATGGAAGATGCCAAACCTGAAGAGATTCTTAAATATGCATCTAAAAACTGGGACATTAAACCCTTACAAAACCTAAATAGTATTGAGCTTGACTCTAATCAACGTTCATTTGTCGATAATATTCATACATAAAAGCACTTACTGCAGCTCCTACATTTATTGATTCAACATCCTTATGCATTGGTAAAGATAAAGTTTCGGATATTTTTTTAAGTAAAGAACTAGAAATCCCACCCCCCTCATTACCAACTAAAATTGCCATGTTTAATAAAAGTTTTTTTTTTAAATATTGATTTTCC
>MDSW01086465.1_pt1 | contig 15098 bp, 17 predicted proteins | sample 811171 | NCBI WGS metagenome assembly MDSW01 (sample SAMN05326641, study PRJNA326480) | marine metagenome | isolation source: seawater | place: Atlantic Ocean: North West | collected 2012 | reverse complement strand
GGTCGAAAGCTCGGAACTGACCGAAGAGGGCCAGACTCGGAAGCTCAGCCTCGTGGGCGGCGGCTCGATCATCGAGAAGCTGGAGCACAAGGACGATCATTCCCGGACATACACTTATTCCATCGTCGATAGCCCGCTGCCGGTGAAGAACTACACCGCGACCCTGAAAGTCACCGGCGAGGGCGACAATTCGAGCGTCGAATGGTCGAGCGAATTCGAAACCCATGGCAGCAGCGACAACGCCGCGATGAAGGCGATCGAAGACGTCTACCAGACCGGTCTCGACAATTTGAAGAAGATGTTCGGCGGGTAGGCAGCCTGAATGCGCGTGCCCCACCCTTCGAGACGGCGCTGCGCGCCTCCTCAGGGTGAGGTGAAAGGTGGTCCTCATCCTGAGGAGCGAGCGATAGCGAGTGTCTCGAAGGATGAGGAGCCGGGGTTCAACTCAGGCCGAACAATTTGTCCTGTTCAAGCCGGAGACGTTTGAGCGTCGTCTCCGGGACCGGCTCGAACATGCTTTCCGTCAGCACCTCGCCACGCGTGACGTCCCGGGCCAGGGTGCGTCCGGCGGCGATGTAATAAGGGCAGGGCGTGTCGTCTCCAAGCGCCGCCGCCGGGATCAGCTCCGGCTCCAGCCCCTTTACTTCATGCTTGTGGATGTTGGTGATCGTGAGCGCATCGCCTTTTTTGAAGTCGCGTCCGGCGCGGGCGACGAGGTCGACCACGGGGCGCGGGTCGTGCGCCCCGGTCGGCAACCCCAAAAGCCCGGCGGCGAGGATCGATATCGGTGCCTCGACCCCCAGCAGGTGCTGCTGGATCGACAGCATCGCCGCCTTGCCGTTTTTCGCTACCACGTGACCCTTTTCGGCCAACAGCTTCCACGTCGTTTCGTCCGTGCACCTGACGACCACGAACACGCCGCCGGCGAAGCTGGCGCCGTTGTCGCGGCGCAGGCAGTTGAAAACATCGATGCGGCCTTCGCCCGCCATCAGGCCGCCGTCGCTTTTCGGCTGGAAGGCGTCGGCGAGCTCGACCGTCCGCAACAGGGGCGCGTGGAAGTCAGGGCGGTCGGGCATCAGGCCGGTGGCGTTGGCGACAACGCCCATTTCACAGAAATCGCTGACCACGTGATCGGGAAAGCCTGCGGCATGGATTACGGCGCGGCGCTTCTCGGTCATGTTGTACCATTTATCGATGTCGATCTCCCAGAGCGCGCGCAGCGCGGATGCCGCCCGCCTCTTGCCGCACCAACTCAGCTTGTCGTCTTTGTCGAGGATGAAGTCGTACTCGCTCGCCTTACCGGCGGTGAGGATTTCGAGGCCCAGTGTCCGCGCCCAGCTGACCAGCACGATCAGCAGGCTCGGTTGGTCGCCTTCGACCTCGGTATAGACGACGCCCGCGTCCTTCGCCATCCGGTGCAGGATCGGGCCGATCACGACGGCGGTTTCCTTCGATGCCATGACGACGTGGCGCTTGTGCCGGATCGCCCACTCGGCGAGTTCGGCCGCGGCTTCCGGGTGCCCGGTCGCCTCAACCAAGACGTCGAAGTCCGGCACGTCCGCTTTCGTGATGTCGTCGGTCATGAAAAGGTCGTCCGGGCCGAGACCGGCGCCAGCGACGGCTTTCTCCATGCGCGGCAGTCCCGGTCGCAGGCGACGGTGATCTCCATGTTCGCCATGGCCCGCGACTGTGCCAGAAGGGTGGCGCCGAAATCGCCGACACCGACGAGGCCCACCCGCACCACCTTGCCGGCGTGCGACGCTAAAAGTGCATCATAGTTCATTTGCAACCCTCCGAAACGAAACATGCCCCGTCGAAGTGAGCGGGGCAAGGCGGCGTTGCGTCCCGTCGCGGTATGCGCCGGTTGCCGGGCGTCATACCCGCCATGCGGGAGTACGTATAAACACCAATACATTCTCTCATTGGAATATTGGAGAATCATCTCCGTTCGCTGTTGTTTCTGGGGGAAGATTTTGAAGCGCTACGATTTGTCGCAGCTCGTGGTTCTCGTCGCGGAACGGAATTCATTCCTGCGCCTGACGATCAAGAGCATCCTGCGCACCCTGAGGGTCGGGCAGATCATCGACGCAAGCGAGATCGAGGATGCCTGGCAGTCCTTCCAGACCCAGAACCCGGACGTCGTGATCATCGACTGGGCGCCCGGATACGAAGGCCTGCAGTTGCTGAAGCGCATGCGCCAGGACCCCGAAAGCCGGAATGTCTTCATCCCCGTCATCATTACCACATCGATGACCGAATATGAGAACGTGGTCACGGCGCGCGACAGCGGAACGACGGATTTTCTCGCAAAACCGTATTCGCCGAAAACGATCTACCAGCATTTATGCAAGATTATCGATTCCCGGAAATCGTTCGTCAGGACGCGCGACTTCTTCGGTCCGGACCGCCGGAGCAGGGGAATCGAAACGACGGAACGCAGACGTACCACCGATACCCACGTGGCCTGAGCCACCCGGTGCGTTCGTGCCCTATCGGCACGGCAGTTTCGAAAAATAGATCAGCACCGATACGACGTTGTCGTGCAGTTGCGCGCCGACCGGCCCCATTACCGGATGCAGTCGCACCGGCTTGGTCGCCGCCAGGATGCCGGGAACGTCGGGCAGATAGGGTTCGCGCAGTTTCTGATACTGATAGAACAGGTATCTGAGGTCCTGGCCCGCGAGATTGGGGACGTCCGGGTTTTTCGTGATGCCGCGCGCGCCATGACAGACGGCGCAGGCGTTCGGCTCAACGCTCGGCGGGTCCGGGTTGCCGTGGAAAGCGCATGTCTGCGCCGAAAGTTTTCGCGCAATGTTGAGCCGCTCGCTCGCCGGTAATTCCTTCGCCACATGACCCATGACGATACTGAAACGCCGGTACGGGTCCTCATTACCCTCGGCGGCAGCACTGAAGCGTTCTAGTTGTTTGACGATGTACTCGGGATGCTGGCCGGTAAGAGCCGGTACGCCGGTGACGATGCTTTCCGATGGCGTGGACGCTCTCGACGGGTGACATGAAAGGCACGTCTCCACTTGTTCCGCCAGGCTCACCCCCGGTAGACCCATAGACATTGCGACAAATGCCATTGCAAAGACCGCGGCGACTGAAGCAAGACGGCCCATGCACCTGATTTGACACTTTTCCATGGGACAATTCTGGCGGGTTGGCGTTTGCGCCACCTTGATTTAAATCAATCCGGGGCGGTGCTGGTCTTGACGGCCAAAAATTACGAAATATCTGAATCTCACCGGACGCTGGAAACGGGTCCGGTATTGGACGAGGGTCGTCGTTGGCGGCTTCCTTCGACAGGCCGTTCAGCGGCGATCGTAACCGAGCATTGCTTCTGAAAGGAGGATGTAACGTTATGACCAGATATGACTTTTCACCACTGTTCCGTAATTCGGTCGGGTTCGACCGTTTGGCCGACCTTGTCGACGTTGCCATGCAGACAAATGGCAGCGCCAACGGCTATCCGCCATACGACATCTTGACCGACGGCGAAGACAAGTACCGCATCAACATGGCGGTCGCCGGGTTTGCCGAGAAAGACCTGAGCATCGAGGTCGATGACCGGGTGCTGACGGTATCCGGCAACATGACGCCATCGGACGACGATGCAGAGTACCTTCATCGCGGTATCGCGGAACGGAACTTCGTTCGCAAGTTCCATCTGGCGGATTACGTGAATGTGGTCGATGCGCATCTCGACAACGGTCTGCTGTCGATCAATCTCGTTCGCGAGGTGCCGGAAGAAATGAAGCCCCGGACCATCAAGATCGAGAACGATGCGCCGAAGAGCCTGACAGACAAGGCCAAGAAGCTGATCGAGGGCAGCACCAAGAAAGCTGCGTAATCGAAAGCGAGACGGATGGCGGGCTCTCCCGCCATCCGTGCCATGAATGTGCGGGGGCGTCGCCGGGGTTGCCGGGGCGTCCCTCTTTAACGTTGCGCCGTAAGGAGGGCTTGATTCCCGATGAGCGACGGGCCCGTCTGCTTTAGATACTGTCGCCCTTCCTGGGGTTGAAGACCTTGGGCGCCATCCCCGGGGGCAGTTTCTGGGGCGGCAGAGGGGGCGGGATGATCTCGACGTTGAGATCGCCCCATTCGTCCATCGAGCGGCGGTAGAACGGCTCCTTGATGATGATCGTCGAGTTCTTGCGAACCGCGTCGTCGGCCGCGTCCTCGAGCTTCTCGGCCAGGCGGATGTTCCACGGGATTTCGTAGGCGCGCGGTTCGACCGAGCCCGCAAAGCGGAGCCAGAGATAAATCTTGCGCCCCTCGTCGAAGCTGATGCTCAGGACCTGCGCCGTGTCCTGGGTACGCTTGAACCACTCGAAGCTGACCGGCTTGGCGCGGCTCAGCATCTCCAGCGACTGCACATAGGCGATCGGCAGGAACAGCACGGCGACGATTAAGGCGCCGACCCGGACAGGCGTCGGTCTGGGCGCCCAGATCGCCAGCGCCGCGAGGCCGGCGGCGACAACCGCGGCGGCGGTGAAGATGTAGATTAGTATGTCCATGCCTTCAGTTCCCCATGAATCCCTGGCCGGTGATCAACGGGCGGCGCAGCGTCGAGACGCTGCCCTCCACCAGATCGCCGACGTCGGTCAGACGAAAGCGGAACGCCGTTTCCTCCTGACCGCGGTGGCGCAGTTCAAGATCGGTCGAGAGGATCTGGTGCGCCTCGTCGAACTGCTTGCGCACGCTGACGGTCACCTTGACCGGCACCACCCGGTCCGGCGGCGCGGGCCCGTACATGTGCACGTTGACGATATACTCGCCCGCCGGAATGCCCCGCGAATAGGTGATCTCGAAATTCTCGTTGGTGACGTCGCCTTCGGCGCCGAGATCGTCGCGGAGCAGGTTGAAGGTCTGCCCGCCCTGGTTCCAGAATCCGACCGGCAGTTCGTTCGGCGCCTGCACCCACAGGTCGACGTCGGCGGCGATGTCGGACGGCCAGTGCATCTCGACAATGACGTTGCCGGGCGCTTTCTGGTCCTCGGTGCGTTTTTCTTTTGGGACGACATGCGGCAAAAGCATGATGACCATGGCGACGAAGCCGATCAGCGCCAGCATGATGACGTCGCGGAAAACCGTTCCCGCGGCGTCGTCGTCAAGTTCGTCGAGACCGTCCACGGGCTTCTCCGAGTTCGACGGTGGCGGTGATCAGGTCGACCGCGCCGGTTACGAGGATCCGGTACGAAACCGTGAGCCACGTGTAGAGGATTGCGCCGATCAGCGTGGTGTAGAGTGCCACCGACATGCCGCTGATCAGCGTCGCAACCATCGCAGCCACGTTCTCGGCCTTGCCCGCGCTTTCCGGATCGACGCCCGATAAGGCGATGATGAAGCCGATAACGGTGCCGATCAGGCCCAAAAACACCAGCGCGTTGGCGATGTGCCGCACGATGGCGACCCGGTTGGTGATCTTGAGACGGAAGCCGTCGGCCAGCATCTGCCGGCTTTCCGGCCCGGCGCCCTCGACGTCGGCGAGGTAACGTCCGGCCCAGCTTTCGGGGTCGGGCGCGCCTGCCTTGACACCGTTGAGCTCGTTGCTGTGCCGCCATACCCGGTGCGCGCAGATTGCGAGACCGTAAAGGAAGACGATAAAGATCAGCGCCGAGAGTTCCCAAAGTTGTTCGTTGATGATGCCGTCGAGCCAGCCCTGCAGCCATGCGACCGCCAGGAACGCCGCGGCCACGGCGTTGATCAGCGCGAAGCGGACGATCAGAAGATAGCGGTGCTGCATTCAGGGGGCCCCAGTTGTGTCGACCAAGCTCGCAAATCTAGCACCGGGTTCGAGGCCGCGCTAGCGGATGCGGTCCCGGACCAATCAACGTTTTCGTGAGGACTTGCATCTAGTTAATACCCTCTGTCATTCCGGCGGAAGCCGGTACCCAGAAGATTGGGACGGCAATCTCCGAACTGAGAGTGGGGATGTCTCTGGACCCCGGCCGGAGCCTGTCCCGGCAAAGGCCGGGGCCGGGGTGACGAATTGAGATGCTCGTCCGAAACTACCCGAGGCTCGCTTGGAAACCGGCAAGAAACGTCCTGAGCGCGTCGCGGGTCTTGTCGTCGGTGAGATTGCCGTCGTCGTCGAAGACCTGTCCGGCGCGCGACACCATCATCCGGCCTTCGAACCAGGGCCGCGTGCCCAGCGTGCGCAGCACCGGCAGCCAGTGCGCCTGCGCGAGGTTGGTGCCGAAGCCGCCCGGCGACGCGCCGATGACCGCAACCGGCTTGCCCTTGAAGTGCTTGAGGCCGTCGCCGCGCGACATCCAGTCGATGGCGTTCTTGAATACGCCCGGCACGCCGTTGTTGTATTCCGGCGTCACCAGCAAAAGCGCGTCGGCGTCGGCGAGTTGCGCCTGCAGGGTCTGAACCGCGTCCGGCAGGCCGTTCGCGGCTTCGTCGTCGGCGTCGTAAAGGGGAACACCTGCGATCGTGCCGATGGTGATCGCGAGACCATCCGGGCATTCCTCGGCCGCCGCGCGCAACAGCCCGGCGTTGAAGGATGCTTTGCGCAGGCTGCCTGCGAGACCGAGTACGTTCGCCATGGGGTGCTCCTTTGACCGTGGGGTGCGTGACGGTCTCAGCCTAAACCAGCTTGCGGGCCGGGGAAATATGCGGCGTTTATTTCCCCCTCACCTGTCCTCTCCCCCAATGGATTGGGGGAGAGGGACTCTGACGCGGCATCCGTGTGCGTATCCCTCTCCCCCACGCATGGGGGAGAGGTTAGGTGAGGGGACAAACGTTCAGGATCGGGTATGAACAGGTCAGACCTAAGCCGCCGTTTTGTCCTTCCGCTTCTCGCGCTCCCACGGCGGGACCTTGCCGAATTGATCGGCGAGGAAGTCGACGAAGGCGCGGACGTTGGGCGACAGGTTGCGGCGGTTCGGATAGATCGCCAGCACGTCGGATGCGTCCTCGGCGTAATCCGGCAGGACGCGCACCAGCCGCCCGTCGTCGAGCGCGTCGTTACACAGATACGTCGACAGCTTGGCGATGCCGAGCCCGTCCAGCGCCGCATGGAACAATGCGTCCGAGCTGTTGGTTTCGAAGTTGCCGGTGATGCGCCGGGCGACGTTGGAATGGCCGTCGTTCATCTGCCAGTTGTTGAATTTCTCGACCGTCGACAGCCGCAGGCAGTTGTGATCGGCGAGGTCTTCCGGTTTCGTCGGCTGGCCGTGACGTTTGATGTAGTCGGGGGCCGCGCAGAAAATACGCTGATTGCTGGCGAGCTTGCGGGCCACCATGGAGGTGTCGGAGATCTGCTCGGTGAAGCGGATGGCGACGTCGATCTGCTCGCCGATCAGGTCGATTTCCCGGTCCGTGAGCTCGATGGAGAGCTTGAGATCCGGGTTTTCCGCCAGAAACAGGGGCAGAATCGGCAAAAGCTGGGCTTTGGCGAACGCGGACGTCGCGGAAATCCGGAGCGTGCCTTGCGGATGGTCAAGGCGGGTCGCCACCATCGCCTCCGCATCCTCGACGCTACGGGCGATGTCCCGGCATCTTTCATGGAATTCCTTGCCGACTTCGGTTAGCGAAACCCGCCGGGTCGACCGGTTCAGCAGGCGCGCCCCCAGGCGATCCTCCAGATTCCCGATCTGCCGGCTGACCGCCGAAGGCGTCAGCCCAAGGTCGCGCGCCGCCGCCGAAAAGCCGCCGGTATCGACGACTTTTGCAAACAATATCATCTGGTTAGCTATATCCATGTCAGTTCCATGTACATGTGCGCCGGACGCAAAAGGGTTATGACCAACAAGGGGATTCCGGCGACTCCTTACCCTCATTATATTGCAATGCAGCAACGATGTTGCAATGCAATATCGCGAACCGATTACAGGAGTATGACAAATGAAACCGATCGTCGGAGAAATCGACTACAAGGAAATCACGCCGGAAGACATAGCGCGCTTCACCCGCGAGGCCGAGGAAATGCGCGCCCACGCGATCCGCGACATGTTCTCCGCCATCTTCCGGGGCATCGGCCACGCGGTGGTGCGCGTCGGGCACGGCTTTCGCAACGTCGCCGCCAACCCGGGTATCCACCCGACCTCCCGCGCTCACTGAGCCGGAGGTTGCGGAGGGTAAGAACGTAACCGTTTCCCGGGCCGGTACGCCGGTCCCCGGCAAGGTCTATCTCCCCAGGCGCCGTCACTCAACGAAACGTCTCAATCTGGCGCTTCAGGGTGGCGGCGCCCACGGGGCCTTCACGTGGGGCGTGCTCGACCGGCTTCTGGAGCTGGGCGAGCATCGGATCGACGGTATCAGCGGCACGTCTGCCGGCGCCGTCAACGCGGTGGCTGTCGCCGCGGGCCTGATGGAGGCGGGACGGGACGGCGCGCGCGACAAGCTGGAAAGCGTCTGGCGTGCGATCAACGCCTCGCAGGGCTCGTATTCCCCCCTCCCCAAACCGCTCGGCGGTAACGGCGGAGCGCCGCCGATGCCGAATCCGACACCGGCGCACGTCTTCATGAGCGCGGTGTCGAAAGTCTTCTCACCTTACGAATTCAATCCCCTCGATATCGACCCGCTCAGGGTCATCCTCGAAGATCACATCGACTTCGACGGGCTCCGCCGGCACGCGCCGTTGAAACTGTTCGTCAATGCGACCGAAGCGAAGACAGGCAAGGGCCGCATCTTCAGCGGCGACGAAATCACCATCGACGCCGTGCTGGCGTCGGCTTGTTTGCCGGCGTATCGCCACGCGGTCCGGATCGGCGGACGCTATTACTGGGACGGGGGCTATTCCGCCAACCCGCCGGTGGTGCCGTTGATCGAGCACTGCGAGGCCGCCGACACCATGATTGTCCGCCTGACGCCCGAAAACGCCGCCGACCTGCCGACAGCGGCGAGGGACATTCAAGGCAACGTCAACCGGATCATGTTCTCGCAACCGCTACGAAAAGAAGTGGAGCTGATCGAAACCGTGCGCCGGATGGCCAACGGACATTCGGTGCAGACGGACCCGCTGGCGCTCCGGATGCTCGGGCACCGCTTCCACATGCTGGACGGCGCACGCTACACCTCCGAACTGGCCCGCGACAGCCACCTGCATCCGCACTGGGACGTTCTGGCGTACCTGAATGCCGCCGGGCGCACCGCGACCACCAACTGGCTCAGACGGCACAAGAAATCGCTCGGCCACAAATCCACGGTCGATCTGGCGAAGAAATTTCTTTGACCTAGATCAACGCGTGACGGCCCCGGCGTGGTACTTTCGAGGTACGGTTTCCCGCGTTTTCGGGGTACCGTATGTCGTCCCGCCATTCAGGGCCAGCCGGGAGCCGGAACGCGACCATGGGAAACGTCATATCCGCCGCACCGAACGTCCAGACGGCCCTTGAGATCGAGGTCGAGGGGCTGTCCAAGGCCTTCGGCGAGCATCAGGTGTTGTCTGGCGTCGATCTCCGGGTCCGCCGGGGCGATATCGTCGCCATCGTCGGTGGATCGGGGTGCGGCAAGACGGTGCTGTTGAACCATATTCTCGGCCAATTGACGCCGGATGAGGGCCACGTCCGGGTCGCCGATTATAACCGGGCGGGGGCGCCGCTGGTCGATCTTGCTGACGTCGACGCGCGGGAACTGGATGCGATCCACACACACTGGGGCGTGGTTTTTCAGCGAAACGCCCTTTTCTCGGGTTCCGTCTACGCCAATTTCGGGCTCTGGCTCAGCGAGGTCAGAAACCTCTCCGACGATGAAATCGAGCCGATTGCCCGAAACGCGCTGGCGGCGGTGTCGCTCCCCGTCGATGACGAATTCATGGATAGCGACGTCGACAGCCTCTCCGGCGGCATGGCGAAGCGGCTTGCCATCGCGCGCGCGTTGTCGATGGATCCGAACGTGATTTTCTACGATGAGCCGACGACGGGCCTGGATCCGACCAGTGCGGCGCAAGTGCAGGACCTGATATACGGCACCCATGTCGACGCCGAGATGGGCCGCCCGAAAAGAACGACGCTGATCATCACCCATGACAAGGATCTGCTTACCCGGCTCGAACCGCGCGTCGTGATGCTGCACGAGGGGCGCGTCCATTTTGACGGCCCGTACAAGGCATTCGAGGCCGGGACGTCGCCGGTGATCCGCCCCTATTTCGATCTGATGCCGGCGCTGCACCGACGGCAACGCGCGGCGGAGTGACCGCGGCACGCGCCCGCCGTCGATGTGGCGAAGAAGTTTTTGTGAGGTTCGGCCTTTACCGTCACCCCGGCGTAGGCCGGGGGTCCAGCCGCCAGTGTCCTGGATTCCGGCCTTCGCCGGAATGACGTTCGTGCTGGATTGGAATTGGTGCCGGCGCCCCCGGACAAATGGACCTTGCCTGTAAAGCCGTGCGCCGTTTGACTATCGGATGCGGACACGGGAGGGATCGCCATGCTGGGACTGTTTTTCGAAGTGCAGATCAAGGACGGCGGCGTCGATCAGTACCTGGATCTGGCGGCCAAGCTCCGGCCCAGGTTGGACGAGATGGGCGGGTGCCTGTTCATCGACCGCTTCCGGAGCCTGACCCGCGACAATCTGGTGCTGTCCTATCAGATCTGGCAGGACGAGGGCGCGCTGGTCGCGTGGCGGGTCGATCCCGTTCATCACAAGGTGCAGGAGACCGGCCGCGAGGAGGTCTTCACCGATTACCGGATCCGGGTATCGCAGGTGCTGCACGAACAACGGCCGGACGGCACGGTCTGGAAGCCCGAACGGCTCTCGTCCTACAACGATCCGCAAAGGCGGCCGCCAACGTATGCGGTCGTCTCGGAATCGCGGAACCCCGAACTTCCTGTCAAGACGGACTGGACGGGCGATGCGTTCGCCAGCGTCTATCGCGACGGTGTGTTCGCGCATCTGGTCGACGCGCCCGATATCGACGCCGGGCGCGGGTTCGGGGAAAGCCTGTTCGCCGATCCGACGACCGAGTATTTCCGCGTGTTCGAGGTCACCCGCGACTACGGCATGTACGCGCGGACCGAAGCGCCGCAGTACTATCCGCCGGTCGAGCGGAAATAAGCATCATTCCCACCTGAATGGTCGTGACGCAGATCGCGTTGTCGCGGGTCAACGCGAAGACATGACGACCGTGCCTGGGCTAGCCCTGATTTCAACCGGCCCTTACCGAACCGCGCGCTGGAGCCTGCAAAATTAGGTCCAGTGACTGACCCGATTGTGGAAACTGCTTATTGCTGGGGACAAGCGTTCTCAATAATTTCCGGTAAATCTTGCACAACGGGTTGCGGCGCCGAAGCACTTGATGAGCCTGCCGAACGCACCTCAATAAAAGGACAAAAACGGTGAATTTTACGATCAAAAATAAATTGATCGCGATTGCGATTGTGTCGATCGCGGCGCTTTCGATACTGGCCGGGCTGACGTTGGTGGGCGAGCGGTCAATCGAGCACGAGGCGGCGGACCGCGAATTGCGTGCGCACGAGGTCGCGTTGGTGAACACCATGCGGCTTGCCAACCTCACCCTCATCCTGACGGCGATGGATTCTATCGTCGACAAGGACGAAGGACGGGTCGATCCGGAACGCAGCGATGTCATCGCGGAAAGCATCGCGACGCTTCGCAATACAGCCGAAAAGCTCGCCGCAGCGGCAGATAGCGAGGATAAACAGGCGTTGGCCGCCGACATTGCCGGGCGGATCGATCCGCTGGCGCAGGGTATCCAGGTGGACCTCGTCCAGGCCATCGAAACCCGCGCCGGTCAGCAAGCGTTCACCAAGCTCGACGACGTGATCGACGAGTTCGGCGAGGGTATGGACGAATCGCTGGTGGCCTACGAGAAACTTGCCGTTGCCGACGCAGGTACAGCAATCTCGGAAATGCAGCGGGCGTTCACCACCATGAAAGTCGGCTCCATCGTGACGTTCGTGATCGGCCTGATTGTGCTTTCGGGCAGCCTGTGGATCGTCGGCCGCGGTATCGTCGTTGCCGTCCAGGGCATGACGCAGGCCATGTCCAGACTGGCGAAGGGCGATCTTGAGGTCGAGATTCCGGCCCAGGATCAGCGGGACGAGATCGGTGAGATGGCCCAGGCCGTCAACGTCTTCAAGGAGAATGCCATCGAGACGGAGCGCCTCAACGCGGAGTCCAAGCGCCTTAACGAGGAAGCGGAAGCATCCCGCAAACAGAAAGAAGAGGCCGAACGCCGTCAGGCCGAGGAACGCGCCGAAGCCGAAATTCGCCAGGCCGAGGAGAAACGCCAGAGCATGCTCGAGTTCGCGGACTCTCTGGAGGCCCGTGTCGGCGCCATCGTCGAGGCGGTCGCAGCAGCGGCGGCGGAAATGAGCGGCTCGGCCGAACGCATGTCGGCGGTCGCGGCCGATGCCAGCGAAAAGTCGCAGGCCGTCGCCAGTGCGTCCGACCAGGCGACGCACAACGCGCAGACGGTCGCCAGCGCGGCCGAGGAACTCTCAAGCTCGATCACCGAGATTTCCAGACAGGTCGCGGACTCCGCGAAAATCTCTGATAACGCCGTGGAAGAGGTCGGCAAGACGCAGAGCCATATCGAGCGCCTGGCGACGGAGGCCGAGGAAATCGGCGACATCGTCAAGCTGATCACCGATATTGCCGAACAGACCAACCTTTTGGCGCTGAACGCAACCATCGAGGCGGCGCGCGCCGGCGAGGCCGGCAAGGGATTCGCCGTGGTCGCCAGTGAGGTCGGCAATCTGGCCAATCAAACGTCAAGCGCGACCGATCAGATTTCCAGCAAGATCAGCGGCATCCAGGGATCGACCAAATCGACGGTCGAGTCCGTTAAGGGCGTTGGCGGCATCATTTCGGAACTGCAGAACATCGCGAGCGGCATCGCGGCGGCGGTCGAGGAACAAAGCGCGGCGACCAAGGAAATCTCGCACAGCATCGGCAATGCGGCGAAAAGCAACACCGAGGTCAGCGAGAACATCACCGGGGTGACGCAGGCGGCAAACGAGACGGGGCAGTCGGCGAGAGGCGTTCTGGACGCCGCCAACGGCTTGTCGGTTCAGGCGGACAACCTGCGCAACGAGGTCAAGACTTTCGTCGAGCAGATACGCGCCGCCTGACGTCGGTTGGCTTGGCGAACGCCCGGGATGACGATTACGTTACACTGCCTCAGAAATGGAAGCAGTCGACGGCGATCCACCATTCGCGCTGGTGCGGTTTCAGGGATCCCAGATAGATCGTCCCGTCCTCCATCGCACCGCGCGGCGTTTCCACGCCCGGCACCATCCCCACCTGGATGGTGGTCACGCAGATCGCGTTGTTGCGGGTCAACGCGAAGACGTGCCGGCCGTGCTTGGATTTACCCTTGAAGCGCTCGGTCTGGGCGGTCGACGTCCAGCCGGCCTCGACGAGGGCGCCCTTCACATACCCCTGCATGTCCTGAAGGGTGCGGATGCGCTCGTTTTCCACGTGAACCCCGGTGCCGACCGCGACGAGGCGGCAGAGCGAGCCCTGGATTTTCTCGTCGTTTTCCGGGAACGGCATTTCGAGCTGCCTGAAGCCGGGCGCGATGGGCACGTACAGTTCCAGCGTCGCCCTGACTTCCTTGCACTCGGCACCCGGCAACGCGACCACGGTTTCGGCATGTGCCTGCGCCGTGATCGTCAGCAGAACGCCCAGTAACATCGCCGCCCGGGCCATCGATTTGCTGAGATAATGGCGGGCGGTCACGTCGAGACGCCTTACTGGATGACGATCTTGGGCGCGCGGCTTTCGCCGCCGGTGGCTTTTTCGATCTTGTCCCACACCTTGCCGGCGATGGTGCGATAGTTTTCCGCACTCTGGCTGTCGGCGGCGGCGACGGTGATCGGCGTGCCCTTGTCGGACATCTCGCGGATGTCGATCTCGATGGGGACTTCACCCAGAAAATCGACGCCCATGCGCTCGGCTTCCTTCTTGGCGCCGCCGTGGCCGAAGATGTCGTAGCGCTTGCCGTTATCCGGGCACAGGAAGTAGCTCATGTTTTCGACGATGCCGAACACCGGCACGTCCACTTTCCGGAACATGTTGAGGCCCTTGCGCGCATCCAGCAGCGCAATGTCCTGCGGGGTCGAGACGATGACCGCACCCGTCAGCGGCACGCGCTGCGCCATCGTCAGTTGCGCATCGCCGGTGCCGGGCGGCATGTCGACCACGAGGACGTCCAGCTCGCCCCAGTTGACGTCGCGCATCATCTGTTCGAGGGCCGACTGCACCATCGGGCCGCGCCAGATCATCGGTGTTTCCTCGTCGATCATGAAGCCGATCGACATGACCTTGATGCCGTAGTTCTCCATCGGGTCGAGGGTCTTGCCGTCCGCCGAATTCGGGCGTCCGGAAATCCCCATCATGCGCGGCATCGAGGGCCCGTAGATATCCGCGTCCAGCAACCCGACGCTGTGGCCGCCCGCCGCGAGGCCGAGGGCGATGTTGACCGCCGTCGTCGACTTGCCGACGCCGCCCTTGCCCGACGCGACCGCGATGATCGATTTCACGCCCGGCAAAAGATCCGCGCTTTGCTGTTGTGCCGGGCCGGCGGGTTTGGCCTGTTGCGGCTCTGCCGCCTGCCCGGAACCCTGAGAACTACCCTGGGCGCGCTCGGCGGTCAGCACCACCGTCGCCGACACCACGCCGTTGAGGGCGAACACGGTGTTTTCCGCCTCTTTCCTGAGCGGTTCCATCTCCGCGCCCTTGTCGGCGGGGACTTCGATCGCGAAGGCGACGTTGCCGTCCTTGGTCTGCAAACCCTGGATCATACCGGCGCTGACGACGTCCTTGCCGCTGATCGGATCGATGACGCCACCCAGCGCTTCGAGGATATCGTCTTTGGTGATCTCGGACATGGTTGCAAACTCTCCAATTCAAACCGATATCTGTGGTGGATTTCGACAACTGTATCAGTGGTCGAAATTACCGACTATGTTTGTAACGGCGGCGCGGCTGTCATATAACGCCAACCGCTTGAACGCCCTTATGTTAACTTGAGTTAACGTGACTTAGTTATCGCGCAGGGGCGAAATTACAAGGACCCGTCGAGCGTCCGCATATGCATGCAGACCGGACGGGCGAAAAGCAAGGGTAGGATGATACATGGCGTGGAATAAACAAGGCGGCCCCTGGGGCGGCGGAGGCGG
>MDSW01001689.1_pt1 | contig 15102 bp, 15 predicted proteins | sample 811171 | NCBI WGS metagenome assembly MDSW01 (sample SAMN05326641, study PRJNA326480) | marine metagenome | isolation source: seawater | place: Atlantic Ocean: North West | collected 2012 | reverse complement strand
GAATATAATTGTAAGGCTCTCGCGTACTAGCCCATAATACTTCAATATTTTTATATTTTTTTGTTAACTTTACCGTTTCTTTGATCATATTGATCGGATCTCTACCTGAGTCAGCTAATCGTCCAACAAAGATTGATACAATTAATTTTGTGTTAGTTTTTAAATTGTCTAAAACTTTCTTAACTTGTTTAGAGCTATAAATTGCTGTTATATTTAATTTGATTTTATTTTTATTCAGTTCTTTTATCACCTTTCCCATGAATATGCCTTTTGAATTCAGAACTGGAATTTTTACATAAACATTTTTGCCCCATTTATTTATTTCAATTGCTTGCTTTATCATGCTCTCATGGTCATCACCAAACACCTCGAATGATATGGGTTTGTTTCTACAAATTTTGAGGATTTGTTGAGAGTATTTTTTATAATCCTTTGCGCCAGCTTTTCTCATTAAACTGGGGTTAGTTGTAAAACCTTTTACTATATTACTTCTATTGAATTTTTTTATTTGTTTTATATCTGCAATGTCACAAAAAATTTTAGTGCTCAAATTATTCCTATAAGTTTTTAGTAATATCCTCAGTCATTTTTTTTGCATCGGCAAAAAGCATTAATGTATTTTCTTTATAAAATAAATCATTATCAATTCCTGCATATCCTGGTGATAAACTTCTTTTTACGAACAAGACTGATTTACATTTTTCTACATCTAGGACTGGCATTCCATATATTGGACTTTGAGGATCAGTTTTCGCAACTGGATTCGTAACATCATTAGCGCCTATTACAAATGCTACATCAGCATTAGCAAAATCATTGTTGATTTCCTCTAATTCAAAAACTTCGTCATAAGGCACATTCGCCTCTGCTAGTAAAACATTCATATGACCTGGCATTCTTCCAGCAACTGGATGTATAGCGTATGAAACCTTTATGTCATTCTTTTTTAATGTATCAACCATTTCTCTCAAAGCATGTTGCGCTTGCGCTACAGCCATACCATATCCTGGAACAATTATTACTGAAGAAGCATTTTTCATTAAAAATGCTGCATCATCTGCATTTCCACTTTTTACTGGTCTCTGTTCCTTAGTTTGTTTATTTCCCGATTGATCTGTTGCACCAAAACCTCCTAAAATTACATTAAAAAAAGATCTATTCATTCCTTTACACATTATATAGGAGAGAATTGCACCTGATGATCCAACTAACGCACCCGTAATAATCAAAGCGGTATTTTCTAAAGTAAAACCAATTCCAGCTGCAGCCCAGCCAGAATAAGAATTTAACATAGAAATTACCACAGGCATGTCTGCTCCACCTATTGGAATAATTATTAGAAATCCAATTAAGAATGAGACGGCAATCAATAACCAAAATAATTCTGAAGATTGATTTTTACAGAGATAGAAAGTTAAAATTATAATCGACAATAATATTAAAGCGTTTAAGAAATGTTGACCTTTAAATGTTATAGGGGCTCCAGACATAATTCCTTGAAGTTTCAAAAATGCTATAACAGAACCTGAAAAAGTAATGGCTCCTACCGCCGCTCCAATCGCCATTTCAATCAAACTAGCAAGTTTGATATTTCCAGGTTTACCTAAATTAAAAGCTTCTGGATTAATAAAAGCTGAAATTGCTACAAAAACTGCTGCAAGACCTACTAAACTGTGGAATCCAGCAACTAACTCTGGCATCGCAGTCATTGGAATTCTATATGCTATAAACGCACCAATAGTTCCACCGATTGCTAAAAATATAAGAACATATATAAATCCAGATGTAAAATTCCCAACTGTTAGGAAAGTCACTGTTACTGCAATTATCATTCCTACTATCCCAAATAAATTTCCTTGTCTGGAAGTTTCTGGAGATGACAATCCTCTTAATGCTAAAATAAATAAAACTCCCGAAATTAAATATAGAATCGCTGAAATATTAGCTGACATAATCTATTTATCCTTTTTCTTTTTTTTATACATCGCCAACATTCTTTGGGTTACAAGAAAACCTCCAAAAATATTTACTGCAGCAAGAATAATTGCTAAAAATCCATAAATACTTGAAATAGAAAAAGTTTCTCCATCATTTCCTGATAAAGCTGCAATTATTGCTCCTACAATAATTACAGAAGATATCGCATTTGTCACAGACATCAACGGGGTGTGAAGTGATGGTGTAACACTCCAAACAACATAATATCCAACAAATATTGATAAAATAAAAATGCTTAATCTAAATATAAAGGGATCAATTTCCATAACTTTATTTAATTAATGTTTTTTCAATTATTTCGTCCTCTAAATTAATATTCAATTTTTTATTTTCTTTATCATATAAATTCGAAATAAAATTAAATACATTTTTCGCATATAAATTTGAGGAAGATACAGGCAATTTATTAAGTATATTTGATTCTCCTAATATTTTTACACCATTTTTTTCAACAATCTCATTTACCTTTGTAAATGCAGTGTTTCCTCCTTGAATAGCTGCCAAATCATATATAACAGAACCTCTTTGAAAATTTTTGAACATACCTTCTTTAATAATCTTTGGTGCCTCTTTGCCTGGTATAAGAGCAGTACAAATTACAATATCAATTTTTTTTAAAGTTTCCGATAAAAGTTCTTCTTGTTTAATCTTAAAATCATCTGAAGCTTCTTTTGCATAACCACCCTCAGTTTCAAGATTTTCTGCACCTTCAACTGTTAAAAACTTTCCGCCTAAACTCTCGACTTGCTCTTTTGAAGCCATTCTTACATCTGTTGCATAAACAACCGCACCCATTCTTTTTGCAGTTGCAATTGCTTGTAAACCTGCAACACCTGCTCCGACAACTAATACTTTTGCAGCTGGAATAGTACCTGCTGCTGTCATCATCATTGGAATTGCTTTTTCGTAAACTTGGAAAGCCTCTACTACTGCTTTATAGCCAGCAAGATTTGCTTGGGATGAAAGAATATCCATAGATTGCGCTCTTGTTATTCTTGGTAACATTTCTAATGAAAAACAATTAATTTTTTTTAATTTCAGAGCCGCCAATTTATCTTTATTAGAGAAAACATTTAAGGATCCAATTAACGATTGATTTTCTTTTAGTGAAGAAAGTATTTCGTCATTCGGTAAACCTAGTTGGATAACGATATTAGAATTACTAATCATTTCTTTTTCATTATTTGAGAAATTAACTCCTAAGTTTTTGTAATCCTCATCATTAAAACCTAAATGTTTCCCATAATTGTTTGGTAAAAATAATTCAAATCCTAATTTTAAATATTTTTGTGCGATTTCCGGAGTGACCGCTATTCTTTTTTCAAGATTTTTATCTTCTGATACGGAAACAATATTCATTACAAATTATAAAAGAAAAATTGCCATTAAAACAAGCACCAATATCACCACAGTTGTACCCCATAAAACAAATTTGGTGAATGTATTCCAGGTTTTTTTATGGTTTTCATTATCCATAAAAACTATTTTTGACGTGCTTTAAATTTTGGATTTGTTTTATTAATTATGTAAATTCTTCCTCTACGTCTCACTAATTTTGAATTCATATCTCGTTTCTTAATTGATTTTAATGAACTTTTAATTTTCATAAATAAAGATTTTGTCTAATTCTAATGCCGGCAACGACCTACTCTTCCATACCTTAAGGTAAAGTACCATCGGCGCTGAAAGGCTTGACTGCCGAGTTCGGAATGGGATCGGGTATAACACTTTCGCAATAATTACCGGCGAAGTGTTTATACCTAAATTAAATTTATTGTAAACTAGGAAAAAATATTAATTATTAAAGGTTATTTAGTTATGCTTTTCACATATTCTTTAAGTTTTATTTTACCAAACAATTTATAGACTTTATTTGATAAATTCATGTTAGTCAGTGCTGAAGCAAATCTCTCTCCTTTTCTAGAAGGTAAAAATTTGATCTTTGTTTTAAACATTTTTGCTACTTCTAAAATTGAGTAACTGGTTTTATTTGAAATACTATAATGTCTACATTTATTTTTTTTCCATGCATAAAAGCAAGCATCTATTGTATCATCAATATGTGTAAACCTTCTTGATTGCGATCCAGGTCTCACAACAGTTAAAGGTTTTTTATTTTTATACTGATGTTCAAATATTCCAATAACAGTGGCCATATCCCCAACACAAATTTGTTTGGGACCGTATACATTATAAAAATAGACAATTTCATACTTAAAATTAAACCAATTTTTGAGATTTTCTAACATTTCTAAATTTTTTGCTTTTGTAAATGCATATGGAGATAAATTTTTGTCATCGCCTCTATTTCCTATGCTTGCTGATGTAGCAGAATAGATGAGCTTTATTTTATTCGATAAACAAAAATTAAACACAGCATGTGATCCTATTGAGTTAGACTTTATACACTCATCCATTTTAATAAAACTTTGATAAATACGTGAAAATTCCCCAAAATGGAAAATAGAATTTATTCTTTTTCTATATGAGTTAAGAGTTTTAGCAATTTTTATAGTATCTGAATTAATATATTTAACTCTAGAATTTTTAAAATGATTATTTATTTTACCAGAACTATAATTGTCAATACTTATAATCTTAAAATTTGTTTTTTTTAAAAACTTTTCGATAAGATTTGAGCCTACAAATCCTGCACCACCTGTAACAACAATTATATTTCGCATATAAAAAATTTATATATATTAATTAAATTCTTTTTAATAATAAATTATAAATAAATATATAAATAAGAATATTAGTTAATATTAATAAAACTTGAATACTTGTTTTTGAATAAGACATATATCCAATAAAATAACCCATAAATAAGTAAGAATTAATAATAATTCCAGTAGCTGAACTTGATAAATATTTTTTTCTAAAAAATTTTTTTTTAAGAAAAATTTTGAAAATTAAATGATGCAAATGAAAATTATCTGCTAAATAATTTTTCTTTTTATTTAAAGCTCTTCTTATAATGCTAAATAAATTTTCGAAAGCAGGGTACCATAATAAATTTGCAATAAAATACGGAGAAATTTTATCAGTTATCAATGATAATTTTATAAACAGTATTCCAATTAAAAAACTAATTCCATAGACACCACCATCTCCTAAAAAACTTTTACCGAAAAAATTGAATATAATAAAAACAGAAAATAATAAAATTAAAGTTTGTATCTTACTCGAATTAAAATTATCATATTCATAACTTAATAAATATAAAAATATCAAAATTATTATAAAGTTAAGAGTAGATAAATTATTTACACCATCTATAAAATTATAGCCATTTATTAAAACAAGTAAAAAAAAAGATGTAATTATTATTCTTGAGGACTCAAAGGCCATTAAATCGTTCAAAAATTCCAATCTTAAGTCAAGTATCAAATTTTTTTCTAAAGCTAAATAAATAACTATAAATAGTATTTGAAGAAAAAATCTATTTTTAGGTAAGCTAAGTATCTTAAGATCTGACAAAAGTCCAAGTAAGAAAAGCAGTAAACAAAAAAATGATAACAAAAAATCATCTGAGTAAAAAAGATAAAAAATTATTGGCAAAAAGAAGAAGGATCCTGATAATGGTATTTTATCGTTGCTGCTAGCTAATATCTTGTGTTTCTCTTTAAGAGAGACTTTATCAAGACAAAAATTTGTTTGTTTTTGAGTAAAAATAATCAGATTAAGATATATGATTGATAAAAATAAAGTTAATAAAATGGATATCATCAATTTTTTAAATTATTTTTTTGTAATAAATTCGAGTAATTAAAGAATAAAAAGGAAAAAATAAACCAAAATATCATTGCATTCCAATTAGTAAAAAAACTTCCTTTTGGAAGTAGGGGAATGAAATAGACGATTATAATAAATGAATTAAACAATAAAAAATTATTTTTGATTTTAAAAAATAACTTCAAGAATTTATAAAACGAGAGAGTAAAAAATCCTATAATTAAAATAAAACCAACTAAACCAATTTCTGATAGCATTTCGAAATAAAAATTATGGGGATGGGTCGCACACTTTCTGTTTTTCCATTTAGGGTGAATTCTGTTATCAAATTCTGTATTATTACAAAAGTTTCTAAAGTTTTTTAAACCTGTACCAAAAAATTTATTTTTTTCATAAATTTGGTAAGCAACAGAATAATGCGCAAAATAGTGGGAGTTTTTCTTTAAAAAATAATCATTTTTATCTATTTTTATTAATTCGAATTTTTTCACGACATCATTTATCATTCTATGTGAAAGTTTATTTTCCGAAAAAGTTACAACTGTTATTAATATTGTTAAGGTAATTAAAAATAATAAAAAAATTTTTTTATTATTAAATGCCAAATATAAAATTATTAAAGAATTAAATGATAAAATAGTTATGAAATTCGATCTTTCTGCAGTCAGGAATATTGCCGTTGTTATTAAAGTTAAAAAAATAAAGCTTAAAATTACTGAACCTTTTTTACCAGATAAACCTTTTGAAAAATAATATGAAAAAGTTAAGGCACCAAAATTATATATTAAATATGAAATTTTCAATTCATCATCCATAAAACCGCCTAGTCTATATATATTGATGTCATATTTAACTGCTTCATAACCTAAAATATTTTTAAGAGTTAAAAATTGAATAAATAGATCAATACTAATGATAAAAAATATTATAATCCAAGAACTAAATAACTTTTTTAAATTAATATCTAATTTATTTATTAAATGATTTAGACTTAATATTAATAAAGGAAACCGAATAAAAAAAATAGCTCGCTCAAAACTAGGCTTATTTTCAATATTTATGATTGAATTAATTATTAGATACAACCAAAAAATTAATAAATAAAAAATTAGTGGACGCTTTAGATCTTTAATTAAATTTTCAAATTCTACATCAATAAGATAAAATAATATGATTAAAATTAAATAAAACTCAGCTATAACATTACTAAACAATAAAGAAATTGGAAATGTAATTAATAATATTTCAACAAAGTTTTTAAAAATGGAATTACGACTTAATACCATAATGAATTTTATACCAATCTACAAATTTTTTAATACCTTCATTTAAGTTTATAGTAGGTCTCCAATTAATAATTTTTTTTGCCTTTTTAACATTAGAAAAAGTTTTTTTTATGTCACCAATTGGAATATTATTCGTGTATTTGATTTTAAATTTCTTTCCGTAGTGCTTTTCAAGAAAATTAATTAAATCGATCAAATTATCAGGTTTCCCTTTTCCGATATTTAAAACTTCGTGATTATTTTTTATTTTCACTCTACATACGTTGATAATGCCATCAACAACATCATCAATATATGTGAAATCTCTCTTCATTATACCTCTATTAAATACTGTAATATGTTTATTTTTTCTCAAACAATTTAAAAAACTAAAATATGCCATGTCTGGCCTTCCATAAGGACCATAGACTGTAAAAAACCTTAATCCTAAACATTTAATTCTAAAATTTTTTGAATAACTAGAGGCTAATATTTCATTAGAAATTTTTGATGACCCATAAATAGATACTGGAACATTTTCTTTATCACTTTCAACAAATGGATATATTTTTGTATCTCCGTAAACTGAACTTGAAGAAGCATAAATAAATTTTTTTATCTTTTTAATTCTTGCTATTTCTAAAATATTGATAAAAGAAATTATATTTTGATTTAGAGTATTTAATGGGTTTAAATAAGAAATTCTTACACCGGGTTGGGCAGCTAAATGAAATATAATATCAATTTTTTTATTTTTCAAATATTTATAAACATTTTTAAAATCCTTTAGGTCAATTTTTCTAAAAGAAAAATTTTTATATTTATGAAGAATCTTTAATCTTTTTAATTTTAAATTTTTTGAATAATAATTATTTAAAGAATCTATACCAATAATCTCTACATCTTGTTTGAAAAATTTCTTAGCCAGATGAAAGCCTATAAAACCTGCGCAACCAGTTATTAATATTTTTTTTTTCATTCTTTAAGAATTATTTCAAATTTCCAAAATCATATAAAAATCTTTTTTTTAAATAACTAATTGATAAAGTTAATAATCTCAAAATAGACTCGAATTTTCCTAACTTTAAATAGTTTCTATAGACTTTATAACCATTTATAAAGCTTATTATTAAATTTGAAGAAAGTGAGTTTTTTCTTTTTCTATATAATGTAAGAGGCTGATTTAAGCCTTTTATTATTTTAGTTTTTTTAATAATTTTTAACCAAAGAACATAGTCCTCTTTTGTACCTAAGGAGGGAAATTTTAATGAATTTTTTTTTAAAAATTCAGAATTAATCATAACAGTGGACAATCCAATATCACATGATCTTAAAAGATCTTTGTAAAATAAACTTTCTTTTGCTACTCGAATAGAGTTTATTTTTCCATTCTCATTTATTAAATAATAAGAAGTATGAGAAAATGGAATTTTTTTTTGTTCCATAAATTTAATCTGTAATTTTAATTTATCTTTTTTCCATAAATCATCACTATCAATAAATGCTATATATTTTGATTTACTAAAATTTATTCCAACATTTCTTGATTTTCCAACTCCAAGGTTCTTTTTATTTCTAATTATTCTAACTTTATTTGCTAGCTTTTTTTCAATAATATATTTATTAATTTTTTTTAAATCTGAGAGTTTTTCATCATCATAAACAATTACTATCAAGAAATTTTTATAGGATTGTTTAATAACTGATTTTAAAGTTAAAAAAAGATATTTTAAATTATCTTTGTAAGGAATGATTACTGAGACATTAAACACGAATAATTTATATTTAATCAATCAAAGGAAATCAAATATTTTTTTTAAGTTTACGAAATGTTAAAGAAAAAAATATTCAAAAATTTCAATTTGATAATAACTCTTTAATAATTCTGTTTTTAAAATATTCTCTTGAATATCTTTGAATTTTATTATGATTTTTTCTTATCATTATTTTATGCATTTTTGAATTATCAATCATTCTATAAAAGTTTTTAATGAAACTTTCTTTATTATTTGAAAGAAATATATATCCATCTCTTCCATTATTTAAAAATTCAGATGGACCGCTTTCACAATTTGAGGTTAAAATTATTTTTTTACAGGCTGCTGCCTCTTGTATAATAAAGCCAGGTTCCTCCCATAAAGATGTGCATATCAAACCTTTTGATTTATTCAAATAACCATAAATATTCTTTTTATATCCAAGTAGAAAAATTCTTTTTTGTAATTTCTTTTTTCTAACAATTTGATTGAGAAATTTTTTTTGTTCTCCATCTCCTAATATTAAAAGGTTAAATTTTTTACTTTTCATTATTTCAGAAATAGACTCAATTAAGAAACTAAAATTTTTTTGTCTAGTCAAACGACCGATTGCAATATAGAAAGGTTTTTTTGCAAATTTATTTTCAATCTTATTTCTTTTTAGTTTATTAATCTTTTTAATATCAATTATTGGATCCCCTAAAAAAGAAATTTTTTTTTTATCAAATATTTCCTGTTTTATAAGATTTTTTTTTGCAAATTTTGTTTGGATAAAAACCTTAAAAATTTTTTTTCTAGCATACTTAAAAATAATTTTTCTTAAAAAAGTATAATTAATTTTACCAGATATTCTAAAGACAATTTTATTTTTAAAATTAAAAAATTTTATTACAAAAAAAGGTAATGAGTTTAATAAATATGTAAAAAAAATGTCTCTAGGGTTTTTTTTTAAATAACAGATGAGTGGAATAAAGCTTATTAAAACAATGAACAAATAGTTTAGCCTGCTCCAAAAGAACCCTTTTTTTGGGGTATAATTTACAAACTTACAATTTGTTAACTTTATTTCTTCAATATTATTTTTGCTAAAAAAGTCAGAATATTCGTCAAATTCCCCAAATACATTCATCACTTTGCAGTGAAATTTTTTACTTTCATTGAGAGCTTTAACGGACTCTATTACTGCATTAGCGGTTCCTACTTTGCCAAAAAATGGACACCAAAAAACAATTTTTTTTTTTCATTCTTTATAAAGGTAAATTAACGATTTTTAGTATTTTTTTTGCTCTCTCATTGTGAGAAAAGTTTTTGCTATGTTTAAAGTTATTCTTAGAAATAATAGTTAATTTATTTACTTGATTGACTAATTTTTGTATCTCCATTTTCCATGTATTAACATTTGTAAAATTTTTAATAAAAATTGCATTTATTTTTGAATTTAAATTTTCTTTCAAAACACTAATATCTGAGCAAATTATAACTTTTCCTGTGCTTAAATAATCAAAGAGTTTAAGAGGTGATGTATATTTCGTAATATCACCAACATCACCTGCAACAGTAATTGAAGAAGTATAAGGCATCAAAACAATATCCATCTCTAATAAAATTTTAGGAACTTCTCTGTAAGGTACATAATCATTGATTTTTAAATTCTTTATGTTCCTGAGTGAGAGAAGATTTTTTAAATGTTTAGTATCACCATATACATGATAGATGTTTTTTTTGTCTAATTTTGCTAATTTTTGGATTAGATTAAAGCCTCTTGAATTATATAATGAGCCTAAATAACCAATATTATACTCTTTTTTTATAATCGGTTTATTAAAACACGGATTAATTGACGAACCACTGGGTAAAACAACTATTTTTTTTTTTTTAACTGAATAATCATCAATATAGTATTGTCCAACTTTTTTAGTTATTGCAATTAAATTTATTAATCTGTTTGAATTCAAAAAATTGGTTCTTTTAACCAAAAATCTTACAATCCTCGACTCGATGTTTAAATCATGGTGTAGCTCAAGTATTGTTTTTTTTCTAAAAATTATCAGCAAAAAACATGTAAAAAAATTCCTAGTAATATAAATATCTGGATTAAATTTAAAACTTTCTAAAATTGAAAAAAATGAGAATAAATAATAGTTTAATCCTAAAGGAAATTTTTTAAATCTTAATAATTTTTTAACTCCAAATTTAAATTTTACATCATAATCAAAAAAAATATCTTTTTCAGAGACGTTGGTTGTAATTAATAAGACTTTTTGTTTTAATTTTACAAATGACTCACAGGTCTTAACGATTTGAATCGCGCTTGCATTACTGGATGGTATAGCTGTATTTGCAAGGTAACAAATTTTCATTTTAATTTGAATTTAATTGAGGTTGAAAAATAATTCTGAACGATGTTTTTAATCAAAAATTTGAAACTTGAAACTTGAAAAAAAGAGTTGCTTAAATAGAACTTAAATAATTCGAAAATTGAAATTGATCTAAAACCATAATTTGCAAATAATTTTTTGAGACTTTTATTTGAGAAGCAATTAACATGTTCTAAAGGTTGAATTGGTCCTTTTTGAATATTAACAATATGGGGATTTAAAATATTTTTCTTACCGTTTGGCACTGATATGTCAATTATTATATCTTTTGTTGAAATTATTTTTATTAATTTTAAGCACTTATCTAAATCTGGAAGATGCTCTAAAACCTGTTCTAATCTTATATAATCAAATTCATTTTTTTTAAGCTTAATTTTTTTATAATCTAAAACATTAATATTAAATTTTTTTAAAAATCTATTTCTTTTGTTTGAAAGTTCATAAGCATATAGATTTACGTTTTCTAATTTAATTGATCTTATCCAAGCACCCCAACCTGCTCCATAATCTAAAACTTTCAGTCGCTTTTTTTTTAAAGAATTGCAAATTAAATTTAGTTCATTGTTGAACTTATTTCTATTTTCTCTGAAAATTTTTTTACTTTTCAAAAAACTTTTTTTATCATCAATTATTTTTGAATAAAGATTATTTGCAAAACTATTAATTGGTTGGTTTTTTTGCCATACAAATTCACATGAGTTGCACTTTAAAAGTTCAAAATTTATCTTCTTTAATCTTTTAATCAAACTTTTACTTTTAGATTTACCATAGAAATTTGAAAAAAAGTCTTTAAAAATTTTATCTGTATATTTTTCTCTAAAAAAAAGTTTTCCTTTTTTATTACAAATTACACAATTTTTTACTTTTAAAATTTCTTTTTTTTGGGGCACTAAAAAATTTTAATTTTGTTTTTTTTTATGTAAGTATCTATAAGCTTCACTTGGGATAGAAATGCCTTTTTTGATTGATTGTTAGTTAAGTAAATATTTGAACCAGATGGCTTTACAAAAGGAATATCTACTCCTACCACATTCTTCATTTTTCTTTTTAAGGCTCTTGAATAAAGTTTTTTATAATCTCTTTTAATTAAATTTTTTAAGTCTGCATCTATAAAAATTTCAACAAAATTGCTTATGTTTTTGCGACACCACAACCTATATTTATAAGATGTGATGTTAGCAGAAATCACAATGTTATTATTCTGATCTGAGAGAAACTTGACAAGTTTTGTTAATCTTTGTGCATTTATGTCTCTGGATTTTAATGAGTATTGAATATCATTATTAAATAATTTTCTAAATTCATCTCCATCAAAAAATATAATTTTTTTTTTTGATCTTTTTTTATAATGATTAGCAAGAGTTGTTTTTCCAGCGCCAGAAATTCCTGTAATCCAAATTACCATTTATTTTTTTTTACATATATATAATGGCGATCTTTTGATTATTTGAAAATATCCCTGTTTATCGATATCTTTTTTTGCGATTTCTTTATATTTTTCGTAAAAATCATCCCTTAATTTTATTCCTCTTGGTTCAACACCTGATGCTACATAATTCATCAAAATTTCTAGATCTGTCACTTTCAGTTTTTCTTCCTCAATAATTTTTTCAAATTTAAAATATGATGGAAGCATTTTATCTGCAACTTCCTCAGTCCAGCTATCAATTATTCGGTCTGTTGGAAATTTATCATCAAGCGATCTTCCAATTGTATACACATTCAACATATGTTTTTCACTATTAGTTGTTAAACTTACAAAAGAATTTTCATTATCATTCAGGCAGCTTCTTAAATTTTTTAAAGCAAGATCTTTATTCTCTGCGTGGTAAACAGCATTATGACAAAATACTATATCAAATTTACTTTTATATTTTTCTAATTTTTCAATATCCGCTATCTCATATTCAACATTATTAAACTTTATTTCTTTTGTGTTTTCCTTGGCTTTATCCAGCATAGCATCTGCAAAATCAGTTAAAACAATATCAATATTTTTATCTTTAAATTTTTCTACATTTTTTTTCCAAAAAACACTTGTTCCACATGCAACGTCTAAAATTTTTATTGGGTCGCTTTTTATAGAGTTCATATCTAATTTATCAAAAATCCATTCATGGAATCCTTGTTTATTTTCAGTAAACTGATGAATTTTAATTCTTGCTTCAAGATATTTTGTAGTTTTATATTGTTTTTCTTTAAGGTATGATTTATTTATTTCTTCAGACATGTTTATCCTATGTAATAAAGTTTATTAATTTCATCAATGTCTCTTATAAACTCAGATGATACATTTTTTTCATCAAACTCTAAAATATAAACATCTGGCATCGACATTTTTTTCCAATTTTCAAATTTAAAATCTTTTTTGAAATAAAATTTTAAGATCATTCCTAATAAATTTCCATGAGTTATGAGAATTAAGTCATCATTATTCTTATAAAAATTATCTATTATTTTTTCTAAAAATGGTTGAACTGTTTGAAAGTGGTCTTTTTGAGACTTATGACCCTCTATTGAAAAATTTTCATCGTTCCACATTTTCTCAATAATTTGATGTTTTGATAAATCTGGAGATTTTCCATGATCAATCTCCTCTAAAGAGGTTTCCTCTATTAAATTAGCATTGGGATTATCTTTAAGATATGGTTTTATACTTTCAACAGCCCTTACAAATGGGCTAGAATAAACTGTTACTTTGTTTAAGATTAATTTCTGTAATTTTTTTGATAATGAGATCGACTGAGCTATTCCATCCTCATCTAACTTTCTTTCATGATCTACTCCACCCATTTCTGCTTTGCAGTGCCTTATAAAAACAATTTTTTTTATCTGTCCCATTGTAAATACTTAGTTAAATTTTTTTCAATATATTTTAGATCGTCGTTATTTAAAATTTTTCGAGCCTTGTATATATTTTTTTTAGAATAATCAATATCAAAATTAGAACTAATGGTGTTTTTTATTTGTAAAAATTTACAAATTTTTTTTCTTTCTAATTCAAAATTATTAATAAAATTTTCAAATTTTAAATTTAATACATTTTTTCTGCTTTTTTTATGATCGAATTTAGACATTATATTAGTGTACCATTTAACAAAAACTTTCACATCCTTTCCAGGAAATGCAAAAGAATTTCTGAATTTCATACTAGCAAATATGCTTCTTGGATCTCTAGTTACTAATAGTATTTTTGGATTATGAAAAAAAATAGCTGAGTCAGATGCATTCCAAAAATTAACACATTGATTTAAAATAATATTCTTATTTTTTAAATTTACATTTTCATAAAATATTTTTCTAATCAAAACTTTTGCATGTCTTACAAAATATTGTTCATTTTTTGGAACTCTCATTTCAAAAATATCTAAATCATTTATACTATTGCCTAGTAACTTTAATTTTAAAAAAAATTTAATTCTCTCATAAATATTCAAATCAATTTTTTTAAATTGAGGTAATGCATTGTATTTAACGTCTGTAATTAGATCTATAAAATCTTCTACATTCTTTATAAATGACTTTTTATAGATTTTTGTTGGCCTATTAATATCTAATATTCCACCATCATTGGTTTGAGATGAGTTTAATTTAGTTAAATTTTTTGAATATTTTCTGAATTCATCAAAATAAAATGCAGAATTATTCACATTAAAATTTTTATACAAATTAAAATATAAAGAATAAAGACCCTGAGGATCGTTTATAAATCTCAATTCTTGACTAAAAAAAGGACTTACAAAATCTTTTCTACTTAATAAATAATCATGAATAGCACCAGCTCCACTATTTCCAGGAGATGCTACAATAACTGTCATATTTTTTTTCATAATTTTATAAAGCTCAAGTGTTAATCATTAGTATTTAAATAATATTATATTTGTAAATTTATTTTCCTTTTCCTAATATCTTTTATCGCAAAACTATAGTCCCTTTGATTATCAATTTCGTACCAATACGAAGTTGTTT
>MDSW01104966.1_pt1 | contig 15104 bp, 13 predicted proteins | sample 811171 | NCBI WGS metagenome assembly MDSW01 (sample SAMN05326641, study PRJNA326480) | marine metagenome | isolation source: seawater | place: Atlantic Ocean: North West | collected 2012 | reverse complement strand
TAACGGAAAACCAATAGTTGAAGAAGATCCAAATAATGAAATTTCAAAAATTTATATAGATTTTGCTAATAAAATTAAATCAACTTATCTTTAAGACTAAAAGCTCCCATTAACTCATTCCACTCTCTTTTTGACAAACCAGAGTCTTCTAGTGAAATTTTTTCATTTCTTATAAGTTTTTGAATAATGATTTTACCTTTAGCTGAGACTTCTGTGCCTCCTACCCTATAATCCATAAAGGCTTCATAAGTAGTTGGAACCCATTTCTTCAAAGTTTCTAACATTATATCAGCATAAACTCTTATTTCATATTGAGCATGACTATCAGCTCTAAGTCTTAAAAAATTCATAAGATTTAATAAATCTGTTTTCCAATACCACTGTGTATATGTATTTAGAGTTAAGTTCATTCTAGCAAGTTCTCTAGCTAATCCTTTTTTATTAGTATCGATTGTTGATCCATCATATCTCTCATTAAGCATATTTTCATAATTATTATATGTTCTTTCTGCATCATTTTTTAAAAGTTCTAATACTTCATTAGCTTGCTTCCCTTCAAGAACATCTCCTCTGCCTTGTCTATTACTTTTAGATTGTGCAGCTAAATTATCTTTAGTAGGTAGATAAAACTCTTTATCTAAAATTGAATATCTTGCAGAATATTCATTTACATTTGCAGTTCTATGTCTAATCCATTGTCTAGCAATAAATATTGGTAATTTAATATGATATTTTATTTCACACATTTCAAATGGAGTGCTATGCCAATGTCTCATTAAATATTTTATTAATCCTTTATCAGTAGAAATTTGTTTAGTTCCTTTTCCATAAGAAACTCTTGCAGATTGAACAATAGAAGTATCATCACCCATATAATCAACAACTCTAACAAATCCATGGTCTAATGCTGGTATCGCTTCATAAAGAATGTCTTCTAGTTGAGGAGAAGTTACTCTTTTAGTTTTATTATTCTGATTTTGTTGATTTTTTATTTCTTCAGATTGTTCTTTAGTTAATTTCATTTATTTTGTTATAATTTAAGTATTTAGAATCTCTTATATAAACTATATTAAGTATTAATTAATCATATTAAAGATTAAATTATAAAAATGAATAAAAAAAATTATGAGTATAACGGATGGGAATTAAAATTTTTTGATAAATCTAAGAATTTCAGAAATTATCAATTAAGTTTAATTAAAGACCATTTAAAAGGACACATAGCTGAAGTGGGACCAGGTAATGGAATAAATTTAAGTAATTACTATAAATTTCCTAAAAAAATCGACCTATATGAACCTACAAAAAAATTACATTTACAATTAAAAAAAAAATTTAAAAATAATAAGAAAATCAAATTTTATAATAAAATATTTGGAGGTACAAAAAAATATAACGCAATTCTATATTTGGATGTTATTGAGCATATTAAAGAAGATAAAAAAGAAATAATAAAAGCTTTCAAATTATTAAAAAAAGAAGGAAACTTAATTATTAATGTTCCAGCTTTTTTACATTTATATTCTAATTTTGATAGAGATGTAGGGCATTTTAAAAGATATTCAAAAAATGATTTTAAAAAAATCTTAAATAATATCAATTATAAAAATGTAACTTTTGTTTACTATGACTCTATAGGTTACTTATTATCTTTTTTATCAAAAATACTTAGCTCAAATTATAAAAAAAATTTTGAAAAAAAGATTAAACTTTGGGACTCAATTATTTGGATGTCAAAAATTTTAGATTATATTATTTGTAGAATGTTTGGAAAATCTTTACTTATAATCGTTAAAAAATAGTTTATTTATTGAGAATGTATATTTTATAAATATCTGTTAAGTAAACTAAATCATAATTTTTATTACGAAACTCAATATTATTAAAAGCGTTTCCTAATCTATTTAAAACTACAATTTCAGGGTAAAGTTCATTGTTTAAATCTATTTTATTAAATAATTTGACTAATCTCTTTTTTTCATCTTCTGGAACGACTTGAGATTGAGCTCTGAATGGTGAAGTTTTTTTTATTTTATCTTTAACGTTGTCAGTAAAATTATCAATATCAGAAAAAGTATGAAGAGAATTTGCAACATACATATAACAAAAAAGTAACATATGCCAACTTTCTCTTATTTTACTTTCTCCTAAAGAAATCATAGATTTAAACTCAGTCTCTAATACTCCAAATCCTTTCAGATTATTTATTAATATATATTCGATTTCTTTATTTTTAAGTGAATTAACAAACCCCCAAGATAGTGATAGTTGAGTATTTTTATTTAACAACCAAAGAAACATAATATCTTTATCATTAGAAAAAAGTTTTATATTAGAATTAGTTAAATTATTATTTTTTAAAAATTTTTGAACTTTTATAATTTCGTTTATTTCTAATTTATTTTCATTAGTATTTATGTTTGCAAAATGAATATTAAGAATAAATATTAAAAATATAACAATTAACTTTATAAATTCTTTGCCTTTAAATTTTTCCTTAAGATCAAATTTTTGAAATATAATAAAGCTTAAAGAAAGCATTAAATAAAAAATTATAATTGAGAGCAAAATATCTAAAAAATGATAAATTGATACAATCTTGGGTGATATTATAAAGAAAATTGGAGGGGAAATTACTGAAATCATCAAAAAGTAAAAAAAAATATTTAAATTAGAAACTTGGTGTCTGTAATTATAAAATTTTTTATTTAAATATAAATGAATAATAACAGCTGTTAATATTAAAAATATAGATTCAAATCTCAAAAGATTAATGAAATAGTATTTTAATAGATATAATTTTTGATCTAAATTTATTTCTATTACTCCTATTCTTTTAGAATAATCATCTTCACCAAAATAAAGTTGTATTAAAAAAGGGAGGCTAAAAATTATAAAACTTAATAATATTAATAATATTTTTTTTTTATTTTTTAATAAAAAATTTAAAATACCTGTATCTAAATATTTAAATATAAGAAATATTAGTAAAATAGAAAAATTAAAAAAATAATAAAAAAAACTATTTAAAAAAATAGCTAACATAAAAAATAATAATATAAAATATTTTAAATCAAATTTTTTAAGATTTTCTCTAAAGGTATATAAAGTATAAAAAAAATAAAAATAAATAATACCTGTAAATAAAGGTCTTGGAAATCTTGTTCCGAATTCTTCATCCAATAAATTAAATAAGTGTCTTAAGTAAGATATACTTTCATATGACAAGATAACTTCAAGTAAAGAAATAAATAAAAATATAAAAAAACAAAAATATAAAGAAAAGTTTTCATCTTTGAAAATTTTTTCAACAACTTTTAAAAATATTACCAAAAAAATAAAATGAAAAATTAATTCTAAAATAAAAAATGAATATATTCCAAATAACTTATAAAATAAGGCATGTAAAAAAAATCCATAAATTGGAAATGTTATCAAATTAGTTTCTTTATACTCGTCTAAATATGATGGATTAAAAATAAAATCTGAAAAACTAATTACTATTGAAAAATATCCAGTACTTTCAATATTAAAAATGGTATTTACTAAAATTGAGTTGTCAAAATAAATCGCACTAATAATCAACTTTGGTAACAAAGTTGCAAAAACTAAAAGACCTAAAAAAAAATATTTCTTATCATTTGGCATAAAAATTTTGATGCAATTTAAAGCTAATCATTTATAACATTCATGTTGGTTTTCCAACTATAACGATAAATGAATTTCGTAATAACCATTGCGGACGTGGGGGCAGTACCCACCACCTCCACCAATTAAATTTATGGGGGGTGAACTAGAATCGACGGATGTCTAAAGGCTATTCTTTCGTTCGGAATTGTACCTCCGTAAAGGGCTAATTTATAATTGCTAACGAAAGTTATGCACTTGCTGCTTAATTAATTTTGGTTAATTAAGTAAACGGGGTTTGGGGCACCTGGCAACAGAACGCCCCTATGAAATAACTATTGAAAATAAATGTCAATCAATAAAAAAAATATAATACTACATATTGGTTTATATAAAACTGGGTCAACATTCATTCAAAGTCACTATCGCTTAGTGAAATTAGATGGATATAGAATTTTCTTAGAGGACAGTGAAATTGTAGAATTACTACTCAAATATTTAAGAAATCCCAATACTGAGATAAAAGAAAAAATATTTAATATTATACATAATGAAAATTCTAAAAAAATATTAATAACATCAGAAGCAATTTTTGGTCATCAATTTTATAATTTTAAAGATTGTTCCAAAAGATTTCAATTATTAGAGGAATTATTTAATCAACCTAAGTATATAATATTTTTTAGAGAACCAAGTTCAATAATATATTCAGGTTTTTTTCAAGGATTTCAAAAATCTCATAGTCTTAAATTTGAAAATTATATTAATGAAAATAAAAATGATTTATTTAATAGGAATTTTTATAATCACTTTACTAAGGGATTGGATTATAAAATCTATAATTATAATAATATTTTTAAAGATTATTTAAATATTCAAAATAGAGTATCATTTATTGAATATGAACAATTTTTTAAAGAAAAAAATGGCGATGTTCTCAATAATTTCACAGAACTTAATGTACCATTTAATTTTGAAAAAAAAGTTAATTGGTCACTCAAAAATTTAATTTATTTAGAATTTTATTCAACGTTTTTTCTTTTCAAATATATCAAAAAAATATGGATTCAATTTAATAAACTTTTTTATAAATATAGAAAAGCAAGAGATGTATCTTTAAGGTTAATTGTTTTAATTAATTTTCTAACTAAGATTACGCCTAAAAAATACATTAAGAAAATTGATGATAAACATCAAAGTTTACTACAAGAAATTAAAAATTATCACTCAAAAAATTATAAAGAATTTAAAAATAAGATTAATTCTTTACAAAAAAATTAAGTATCTAGATATTAATAATGAAATGCTAATTTCAGAGCATAATAAGTTATTTGAAATAATGAAGACAAAGAAGACAGAAAAGAAAGTAAAAAGAAAATATAGCAATATGACAACGAAGAAATTCCAATTAGTAAGTAAATATGCTAATTATCCTACTTGGGACGAGAAACAGAACGCCCCTTAGAAATTTATGAGAAAATATAATATAAAATTAAATGCCTAAAATTATTGGAAATCCGGAAGCTAAAAATATTGAATTAAGAAAATTAATTCAAAAAACAAAACTTAATAATTTTTACATTAAAAATCATAGCAATTTTAGGGAAGAAATTTTAAAACAAATTAATTTAGAAGATGATGTTCTAGATATAGGTAAGTCTATGAGAGAAAAATTCTCTAAAATTAAATCAAAATCTTTAGAAACATTAGATGTTAATTTATTTCAAGATTATCCTGATATTGTATTTGATCTAAGTGATGAGTTCGATAATTCTTTGGAAAATAAATATGATAAGATTATCTGTTTAGCTATCCTTGAGCATGTTTATGATCCATTTAAAGCAATTATAAATATAAGAAAAATGTTAAAAAAAAATGGAACAGTGTTTGGTTATGTTCCTTTTTTATATCAATATCACGCTCCCAATGATTTAAAATTTCAAGATTATTTTAGATTTTCTAAAGATGGACTGTCTTATTTATTTAAAGAATTTTCTCAGGTAGAATTATTTCCGATTAGAGGTCGAATATCAACTCCTTTGCAAATTTTTTTTTCTACTAAATGGAAAAAATATGTAGAGAGATTTAAATTAAATATTTTACTCGATAAATTTATTTCTGACAAAAAAAATTCAGAGCAATGCAGTGGTTATAACTTTATTCTAAAAAGGTAATTTAGATTATTAGATTCTGTTATTTTAATTTTTGTAGTACTTTTTATACCAATCTAAGAATTTTTTAATACCTTCTTTATAATTTACCTTGGGAGTGTAGCCAGTTAAATCTTTTAAAAGTTTTGTATTTGACAATGTCTGTTTAACATCACCTTTTTGTAAAGGCATATAATTTTTAATTGCTTTTTTTCCTAATTCTAATTCAATTTGTTTAATGAAATTCAATAAATGAACTTTCTTAGTATTTCCTATATTCAAAATTCTAAATGGTGCTACAGAAGATAAGCTATCATTGATGTACTTGCCTTTTTGCTTAATATTTGGGATTTTATTTATTAATAATTCTACCCCTTTAACAATATCGTCTATATAAGTAAAATCTCTATACATCTTACCATAATTATAAATATCAATTTTTTTATTTTTTAAAATTCCTTTAGTAAATTTAAATAAAGCCATATCAGGTCTTCCCCAAGGTCCATAAACAGTAAAAAATCTTAACATAGTAATAGGAATTTTCCATATATTTGAGTAAGAGTGTGCAATACTTTCGTTAGATTTTTTTGTTGAAGCATAAATACTTAATTGAGTTTCTGTTTTATCTATTTCTTTAAAAGGAAATTTTTTATTAGCTCCATACACAGAGGAACTGGATGCCATAATCAAATGTTTTACTTTTAATTTATGAGAAATTTCAATAATATTAAATGAGCCAATTATATTAGAATCCAGATATACTCTAGGTTTATTAACACTATACCTTACTCCAGCTTGAGCCGCCAAATGAATTACAACATTAGGTTTAAAGATATAAAAAGTTTCATCTAGTTTTTTTTTATTTTCAAGTTTACTTTTGGTAAAGGTAAAATTTTTGAATTTTTTTAAAATATTTAGTCGAGCTTTTTTTAACTTGGCATCATAATAATTATTCATTGAATCATATCCATGAACCTTATATCCTTTTTCTAAAAGTAATTTTGTAAGATGAAAACCAATAAAACCTGATGATCCAGTAATTAATATTTTCATAAATTGTCTTTAACTTTGTAAAAAAAATTTATTTTTTTTTTATTTCAGCATGAGCAGCAGCAAGTCTTGCAATTGGTACCCTGTAAGGTGAACAAGATATATAATTTAAACCAGCTTTAGAGCAAAATGCTATACTTTTTGGATCTCCACCATGCTCGCCACAAATTCCTAACTTGATATTTTTATTTTGTTTCTTACCTTTTGCAACAGAAATTTTAATTAAATCTTTAACACCTTCATCAATTGAAATAAAAGGATCTACATCAAATATTTTATTATCAATATAATCATTTAAAAACTTACCACTATCATCTCTGCTGATTCCAAAAGTTGTTTGTGTTAAATCATTAGTTCCAAAGCTAAAAAATTCTGCATGTTTTGCTATATCTTTAGCCTTTATTGCGGCTCGTGGAAGTTCTATCATGGTTCCCACTAAATAATCTATTTTTATTTTATTTTCATCCTCCACTTCTTTCGCAACATTAATCACTAATTCTTTCATAATTTTTATTTCCACTTCTGTAGAAACAAGAGGTATCATTATTTCTGGAAAAGCAGATTTTATTTTTTTATTTTTTAATTCAACAAGTGCCTCAAAAATTGCTCTACATTGCATTTGATAAATTTCTGGATATGAAATGCCAAGTCTACATCCTCTATGTCCAAGCATAGGGTTTTGTTCATGCAATTCTGAAATTCTAGATTTAACTTCTTCAATACCCACACCAACAACATTGGAAACTTCTAAAATTTCTTTTTCAGATTTTGGCAAAAATTCATGCAAAGGTGGGTCTAGTAAACGTACTGTTACTGGCAAACCTTTCATAATCTCAAAAATTTTCATAAAATCTTTTTTTTGATGTGGTAAAAGTTTTTTTAAAGCTTTTGCTCTATCTTCTTTTGTTTTAGATAAAATCATTTCTCTTACTGATAAAATTCTATCTTCATCAAAAAACATATGTTCTGTTCTACAAAGACCAATACCTTCTGCACCAAAATCTCTAGCCGTTTTTGTATCAATAGGAGTTTCTGAATTTGCTCTAACTTTTAGTTTTCTTATTCCGTCAGCCCAACCCATTAGCCTAGAAAAATCTCCAGAAATTTCTGGTTTAACAGTTGGAACATTTCCTGAAATAATTCTTCCACTAGATCCATCAATAGTTATTAAATCCCCTTCTTTAACTTCTAATTGAGATGTTTTAAAAACTTTCTTTTCATAATTTATATCAATTTCGCTTGAGCCTGAAACGCAAGGTCTTCCCATGCCTCTAGCAACCACTGCTGCATGACTTGTCATTCCTCCCCTAGCAGTTAAAATTCCCTTTGCAGCATGCATCCCTTGTATATCCTCTGGAGAAGTTTCTATTCTTACTAAAATAGTATCTTGCATCATATCATTTAATCTTGTTGCCTCCTCTGAAGTAAAAACAACTTTACCACTTGCGGCACCAGGAGAAGCAGGAAGTCCGTTAGCGATAACTTTTATCTCACTTTTTTCATTTAAAGTAGGATGTAATAAAGTATCCAAAGAATTAGGATCTATTCTTAGTATAGCCTCTTTGATGGAAATCATTTTTTCTCTTACCATATCAACGGCAATCTTTACTGCAGACTTAGATGTTCTTTTCCCAGATCTTGTCTGCAATATCCATAATTTTTTATTTTCAACTGTAAACTCCACATCTTGCATATCCTTGTAATATTTTTCTAATTTTTTTAAAATTTTTTGTAATTTTTCAAAAACTTTAGGCATTGTCTCTTCCATAGAAAATTCTTTTGCTTTTGACTTTAGTTTAGCTTTTTTAGTAATATATTGAGGCGTTCTTGTACCAGCGACAACATCTTCACCTTGTGCATTAATTAAGTATTCTCCATATATATCATTTGATCCATCTGATGGATTTCTAGTAAATACAACTCCAGTTGCACAATCTTCCCCCATATTCCCAAAAACCATTGATTGCACATTTACAGCAGTTCCCCATTCTGAGGGAATTTGATTTATCTTTCTATAAATTTTTGCTCTGTTACTTTCCCAAGATAAAAAAACTGCTATTATAGCACCTAACAATTGTTCATACACATCTTGAGGAAAATTTTGTTTAGTTTTATCTTTTATAACTTTTTTAAAATCATTGATTAAACCACCCCAATCATTTTCATCAAGATCTGTATCTAATAAAACTCCTTTAGTTAGTTTATAATTTTCAATAAGTTCCTCAAAATAATAACTTTCAACACCCATAACCACATTTCCATACATTTGTATGAATCTTCGATAGCTATCTTTTGCAAATCGTTCGTTTGCAGTTTTTTTTGATAAAGCGATTACAGTTTTATCATTTAATCCAAGATTTAGTATTGTGTCCATCATACCTGGCATGGATACTCTTGCGCCAGACCTTACTGATAATAATAAAGGATTTTTTAAGTCACCAAAATTTTTTCCAACATCTTTTTCTATAATTTTTAATTCTTTTTTAATTTGATTAATTATTTTTAAATTTAATTTTTTTTTATTTTTATAAAATATCTCACAAACTTTTGTTGAAATTATAAAACCTGGAGGTACCGGAAGACCCAATCTTCCCATTTCTGATAAATTTGCTCCTTTTCCTCCCAAGAAGTTTTTTGGATTTTTAATTTTCTTTGTATATTTTGATTTAAAATTTAAAATAAATTTATTCATTTAAGTTTTTAATTATTTGAAAATTAGTAAAATTTTCAAACGTTTTACACAGGATATTTATAAGTTCCAGTCTATTTTTTTTAATAGATTCATTATCTTCATTTACTTTAACATTATCAAAAAATTCAGAAATTTCCTTTTTTGCATTAGATAAGATGAGTAGGGTTTGCTCAAAATTTTCATCTTTATCTATAGCTGAAAAATATTTTTTTATTTCAGATATCTTTTTATATAAGTCTTTTTCATATTCTGTTTTAAAAATGCCAGGGTCAGTTGTATTTGAGAAATCATAATCAACATTTTTTATCTCTGATGAAATTATATTATGAGCTCTTTTATAACTTTGCATAATGTTAATACCTATTGGTTTATTAATTACTTTATTTAAAGCTTTTGCTTTAAGAAAAAGAATAGAAATTTCATTTATATTAAAAGAATGGTCAATAGATTCTATTATATCGTATCTAATAGCTTTTTCTTTTAAATAATATTTAAACCTCTCTTTAAAAAAATTTACAAGTTCTTTTTGAAATAATTTATTTTCAAAATCATAACCCTGACTTATATAAAGATTAGAGACATATGAAATCATATCTCCGACTTTAAAATCTTTTTTATTTTCAATTATTATTCTAATAATACCTAAAGCCAATCTTCTTAATGCATATGGATCTTTAGAACTTGTTGGTTTTTCATTTATTCCAAAAAATCCAATAAGGGTGTCAATTTTATCTGAAATAGACAAAGCAATACTGTATGGTTTTTTTGGTAAGCTAGAGTCCATACCAACTGGTAAATATTGTTCTTTTATAGCTTCTGAAATTTCTTTTTCAAAACCTTGTGCATCAGATAAATATCCTCCCATAACTCCTTGTAGCTCTGGAAACTCTCTTACAATATCAGAAATTAAATCTGTTTTACTTAAAGATACTGATAGTTCTACTTTTTCTTTACTAATTAAAAGTTCATCTGAAATCAAAGATCCAAGTTTTCTCATTCGTTGAACTTTATCAAAATAAGTACCCAGTCCTTTGAAAAAGATCATTGAATTTAGTTCAGAAACTTTTTTTACTAAGTTTTGAGATTTATCATTATTCCAGAAAAACTCTGCATCTCTTAATCTTGCCTCAATAACTTTTTCATTCCCAATTTTTATAAATCCATTTTTATCTTCCTTATTCGAAACTACTAAAAACTCATTAGTTAATTCATTTTTATTATTAAATAATGGAAAATATTTTTGATGAGACTGCATAGTTAAAATCAAAACTTCTTTTGGAATTGATAAAAATCTTTCATCAAATTTACATTCTAATACATTAGGATTATCTGTAAGGTTAATTACTTCTTCTAAAAGTTTCTGATTATCTTCAATTTTTAAACTTTTTTTAGTTAAAATTTCATTAAATTTTTTTTTAATAAAATTTTTTCTATCATTTTGATCAACTAAAATCCCTTCTTTTTTAAAAAAAGACTTGTATGATTTAAAATCGTTAAAACACTTTTTAACATCCTCAAAATCTTTATCGATAAAAGTATAATTTGATGATTTAATGTGATAGAATGAAAAATTAATTAATTTTTTGTTAAAAATACATAAAATTGATTTGAGTGGTCTAGCCCATAATAAATCGAAATCACCCCATTTCATTGATTTTTGCCACTTATAATTATTTAATATTGATGGAATAAACTTTTTTAATAAATCATGAGTTTTAATAATTTTTGATTTTGTTTTAAAAAAATAAAATTCTCCTTTATCAATCTTTTTCTTATAAATATTTTTTTTTTCTATTTTATTTGATTTTAAAAAACCCACTAAAGCTTGTTTTGGTACATTAATGTTTGGGCCTTTAACTTCTTCAGTTTTGATTTTTACTTCTTTATCAAGCCCTTGAAAGATAACAATCAGTCTATTGGGTGTTGAATAAGAAAAGCTATTCTTAAATTTAATAAAATTTTTTTCAAAAAATTTTTGAAATTCTTCTAATAATTTTGATCTTAAATTTTTTTGCAGATTTGCTGGAATTTCTTCACTAAATAATTCTATAAATAATTCTGACATAAATTAATCTTTTTGAGTCTCTAACCAAACTTCTGCAGAAGATTTAACAATGTTTCTAATTTTATTTATATAATCTGCTCTCTCAGCAACACTTATTGCGCCTCTAGCATCTAAAATATTGAACACATGACTTGCCTTTAAACATTGATCGTAAGCTGGTAAGGAGATTTTTTTTTCAACAAGTGACATAGCTTCGCTCTCATGCATTTTAAATAAAGCAAAAAGATTTTTCGTATCTGCATATTCAAAATTATATTTCGAAAATTCTCTCTCAGATTGATAAAAAACATCTCGATATTTAATTCCTTCTTTATTCCAATCTAAATCGTAAACATTATCTTTTTTCTGAGTAAACATACATATTCTCTCTAAACCATAGGTTAATTCAACTGATACAGGTTTACATTCTATTCCTGCCATTTGCTGAAAATATGTAAATTGAGTTATTTCCATACCATCACACCAAACTTCCCAACCTAAACCAGCTGCACCTAAAGTTGGACTTTCCCAATCATCCTCAACAAATCTTATGTCGTGATTACTATATTCTATTCCAATAACTTCTAAGCTTTTCAAATATAATTTTTTAATATTTTCAGGAGAAGGTTTAATGATAACTTGAAATTGGTAATAATGTTGTAATCTATTAGGATTTTCACCATATCTACCATCAGAGGGTCTTCTTGATGGCTGAACATAAGCTGCTTTCCAAGGTTTGGGTCCAAGAGATCTTAAAGTAGTAGCTGGATGAAATGTTCCGGCTCCAACTTCCATGTCGTAAGGTTGTAAAATTATACAACCGTTTTTGTTCCAAAATTTTTGTAAATTTAAGATCGTCTCTTGGAAGGATTGAAAAATAAGTTTATCTTTTTTTTTTATCTTTTTATTTTTTTTTGGCATTTATAAACCAAATTTTTGCCATAAAGCTCTTTCTTCTATGACACTAGTAATATTATCAATTTGATTATCTAAGGAAGATGATAGTTTTTTAGCTATAAAACTTTTTTGCTTTTCTAGTTTTTTAATAATTATATCTTCTCCAAATTTTTCTCTTAAAATTTGTTCTGCATTACCAATTCCATCTATTAATCCTAATTTCATTGAAGCAGAACCAGACCAAAACTCTCCTGTAAAAGTATTATTTTTTTCAGGATCTTTAAGTTTTGAACCCCTACTTTTTTTAACAACTTCAATAAAATCATCATGAAGCTCTAGTTGTAATTTTTTTATTCTTTCAATATCTTCCTCTTTTTCTTCCTTAAAAGGATCTAAGGTACTTTTATTTTTTCCAGCAGTATAAACTCTTCTTTGGATGCCAATTTTTTTTATAGCATCTTGAAAACCAAATGAAGCGGAAATGACTCCAATTGAACCTACAATAGAACTTGAATTTGCAAAGATTTCATCTCCAGCGCAAGCTATTAAATAGCCTCCAGAAGCAGCAACATCTTCAGCAAAAACTATAACTTTTTTTTTATTTTTTTTGGCCAACTGCCTTATGTAATCATGAATTAAATGAGATTGAACAGGAGAGCCTCCAGGAGAATTAATTGATATTGCTATACTTTTAGCTTTCTTAAATGTAAAAGCTTTTTTTATAATTTCTTGCTGACCCGAAAAATCAATACCTTGTTTAAATCTGCCCGCAGACCCTATAACACCAGAGAGCCTTATATGAGGAATAATAATTTTTTTTTTAAAAATTGAAAACATTTATACTCCTTACAGAATTTTTGATTTAATATAAAGACACCTTATAATTGAAGATTTAGGTGCGTCAATTGATAAGTAATCAAATCAATCCAATTAGACTAATTTGGGTATATGGGAACTGTAATTCAATTAGAAAATCAAATTAATAATTCTTATTTTCTACTTAAAAATTTAGTAGAGGATAAATTAATATTAGTTGAAGAAAAAATAAAATCAAAGCTTACTAGTAATGTAGAATTAGTTCAAAAAATGTCCAACTACCATCTAGATACAGGTGGTAAAAGACTAAGAGCTTTATTAACTTTAGGTTCAGCTAAACTATGTAATTACTCAAAAGGCACTAGAGATATTAATCTAGCAGCCTGCGTAGAGCTAATACATGCGGCAACTCTAATGCATGATGATGTCATTGACAATGGTTCAATAAGAAGAGGGAAAAAAACTCTTAACAAAGTATGGGGAAATCACTCTTCTGTATTGGTTGGAGACTACCTGCTTAGTAGATGTTTTGAAATGATGGTAGAAGATGGAAACCTTGAAGTACTAAAATTATTGTCTTCAACTTCATCAAGAATTGCTCAAGGTGAAATTTTACAACTTCAACATAAGGGAGAAGTTGACATGCTAGAAGAAACTTATTTAAGAATAATTTCTGCTAAAACTGCAGAATTGTTTGCAGCTGCAACAAAAGTAGGAGCTATATTATCTAATATGAAAACAAAAGAAAAAGAGGCTTTAGAGTTCTACGGTAAAAATCTTGGCTTAACATTTCAAATTGCTGACGACACTTTAGATTATAATTCTGAATTAAAATTATTTGGAAAAAAAATTGGACAAGACTTTTACGAAGGAAAAATAACACTACCAATAATTCTATTATTTCAAAAATCAAAAAATCAAGAAAAGGAAAAACTCAAAGATATTTTTTTAAAAGATATAAGAGATGAGAGTGATTTAAATTATTGTTTATCTTTAATCAAAAAATATAATGTAATTAAAGCATGCTATCAAAAAGCTCATCATTATATTAACTTGGCCTCTAATTCATTATTGGTATTTAAAGACAGTGAAGAAAAAAATATTCTTGAAAATTTAACTTCTTTTAGTTTAGCAAGAAATTTTTAAGGACTTAAAAGACTTTTATACCAAAGATTATTTTTATCTAAACTATATTTTAATCTCTCATGTATTCTATTATCTCCGTCTAACCAAAATTCTATACTTGATGGTTTTAAATTCCAGCCCGACCAATAATTAGGTCTTGGCACATCATCTTTATTTTTATATTTTTTTTTAAATTCTTTCAAAGAATTTAAAAGTTCATTTCTACTTTTTAAAATACTACTTTGTTTAGACGCCCAAGCTCCTATTCGACTTAAATAAGCTCTGGAGTTATAATAGTCATCTGCTGTTTGATCATCTACTTGCTTTAAAGTTCCAACAATCCTTATTTGTCTTAGTAAGCTTTTCCAATGAAAACACATAGTGGCATTTGGGTTTTCTTTTATTTCTTTTCCCTTTTGACTATTTAAATTTGTATAAAAAACAAATCCATTTTTATCAAAACCTTTTAGAAGAACAATCCTCACTGATGGAATACCTTCTTTACTAGCTGTTCCCAAAGCTAAAGCGTTAGGATCATTTATTTCTTTCTTTTTTGCCTCAACAAACCATTTTTCAAATAATTCAAATGGATCATCAATATCCAAAAAGCATTTATTAAGGCCTAATGAGTTTTTTTGATTCATAATTTAAACAAAATAATCTATACAATATAAATAATGTCATTTAATACTTTTGGAAAGTT
>MDSW01045738.1_pt1 | contig 15105 bp, 11 predicted proteins | sample 811171 | NCBI WGS metagenome assembly MDSW01 (sample SAMN05326641, study PRJNA326480) | marine metagenome | isolation source: seawater | place: Atlantic Ocean: North West | collected 2012 | reverse complement strand
TAATTTACAATTTTTTAGCAATTTTTTCTATTTCAATAATTAACTCATTTAAGGTAGATTTTTGTATTGTTGTGTGGGCAATTACGGGTCTTAAAATCTGGGTATCTCCCAATTGCGCTGAAGATATCATAAAGTTTCCTTTTGCTACTAATTTCTGTCTTAATTTGAAATTTAAATTATTGATTTCTTCTTTATTCGACGTATGTTTTGGCCTCCAACGAAAACAAACATTAGTAAATTTTCTAGAAGACATTAATTCTAATTGCGGATGTTTTACTACTAAATTTTCTAAATATTTAGCCAATTCAATGCAATAATCTACCCTTTCTCCCCATCCTTTGGTCCCAATTGATAACCATGTTAACCATAACTTAATTGCATCAGCTCTTCTTCCACAGGCTAAACTAATTTTACCTAAATCAAATTTAGTATCTTCCCCATGAAATAAATATGAAGGATCTTTAACACAGCTTGAAATTTCTCTTAATTGTTGAGGGTTATTTACTAAAAAAGTAGAACATATTAGTGGCAACCCCATCAACTTATGTGGATCAAAACATATCGAGTTTGTTCGTTCAATTCCTTCTAATAACATTCTATGCTTTTCACTAAATAATACCGCGCCGCCCCAGGCCGCATCTAAATGAAGCCAAATATCAAATTTTTTACAGATATTAGCTATTTTATCAATTGGGTCAAAACAACCTCGTACGGTTGTTCCCGCTGTAGCAACTACACAAAATGGAGTGAATGAAGATTGTATTGATTCCTGTATTTTTTTTTCCAAATCTTCTGGATCCATTTCTCCATCATGATTGCAATTTATTTCAATAATATTTTCTGTACCAATCCCGATAATTCTAGCCGCATTCTCTACTGAATAATGTGATTCTTTAGAAATAAAAATTTGAAACCTTCTATTCCTGTTTCCTATCTTTGAATATTCCGGATATGAATAATTTCTAGCACATAACAACCCCAATAAGTTCCCATTAGATCCTCCTGAAGTAAATACCCCATCTCCTTCTCGCCATCCAATTAATTGTAATAATTTTGAAATTATACTTTTTTCAATTACGGTTGCTGAAGGTGCTGTATCAAATGTATACATAGAAGTATTAGTAGAAGCTACAAGTACTTCTCCTAATATTGCTGTAATGTGATTGCCTCCCCATAAACTTTGCATATATCGTTCATCTTTTGTCTTAACAGATGTTTGTATATATTTTTGAATAGCTTCTAAAATAATTTCATTTTGATTCGGGAATTCAGGAGTAATATTTCCAAGATCGATTTTTAACTCTTCAAAACTATTTTCTGATCGTATTTTTTTATGTGATTTATCAAATAAATAATTTTTAATTAAGTTAATTGATTCATCAAAAAGTTCTTGTTCTTTACTCATCTAATTATTCGTATATAATAAAAGATTAAAAAATTGTTGAAAGTATAAATTTTTGAACCAATATGATAAATTTTTGAACCAATATGCTTTGAAAAGATACATGATTAAGATACTATAATGCTGATTCATTTCCTCAAATTCATTCCTTTTACTAATACCGCTCGAATGCGTAGATTGATTATTCAAAAAAAATGGGAAGAAATTACTCGGATATATGAACGAAAATATATTTTTAATTCGAAAAAACCGAATGTGTTAATTCTTTTTTATTCGGCTCGTGCTTATACAAACCTTAAACAAAAAAAGAACGCATATGAAATTTGGAAGTCTATTTTATGGTATAAAAACGCAAGATTTCAAAGAGCAAGATTAGCAATGGAATTAGAAGGTAAAGACGCTTTATATGAAATTTTAATTAGGGACATTAGAGATGGAATTCAAAATGCTAATGAACACTTTCTAGAATATATTGGAAAATATGAAATGAGGCGTCCAGAAGAAAGATCTGATTTGAAGAATATAAGTGATTTTAAATGGGAAGATATTGAATTTAAACAAAACGGTAGATTAGTAAAAATGCATTCTCCTTGTGGAGTAATTTCTTGGATTATGCCTGAAGATTATAGTTTAAAAAATACCCATGAAGACTTATTGCGTGTTTGTGCTCATATTTTACTTCGACCAATGAATAAAGATTTGCTGGATGATTGGACGCCAACAAGAACTCCGGGTACTCGTCCTGGATTGGCACTCTCTTGTGGTATTGATTCTGTGGCGGCATTATTACTAATGCCTGAAAATACTGTTGCACTACACCACCGAAGGCCGTTCAAATCCATGCTAAAACATAGTAATGCAGATATCACTTTGAATGCATTAAAAAAAATGAATAAATGGACTATAAATTCAATAATTAGTGATCATGAAGTTTTACGAACATCGATGAATAAACCTATTGGTTTTTCTACAGATTTTGCTACTTGTGCTCATTTAATCTTGTTGGCTGATTATTATGATTTAGATTCTATTGCAATGGGGATGCCTATCGATAATACATATTTACGTAAAGGAGCCCAATTCAGAAATTTTGAACAAGAGAAGTTTGTATGGAGATATTGGTCTAGAATTTTTGATTCCATTGGCTTATCATATAATTCGCCTCTAGCCGGAGTATCTCAAGCAGGTGCTTTAAAAATTGTGAAATCCTCTGGTTTAGATAAATATGTAAATTCGTGTTTACGAGGAAAAGATGGGAATGGTTGTGGAACATGTTGGAAATGTTTTCATAAAAATGGAGTTTTAGGTAGACCTTTTGATGCCACGACCGGAGAAATAAATGTTTTTTTACAACAAAGACCTTTGAAAACTGCAGTACATGTGACTTGGGTAATTCAAAAATTTAACTTATTTGAATTAGTTCCTGATTTGAAATATCTTAAAACTCTTGATTTATCATGGTGGGAAAATTACTATCCCCCTGCATTAGAACTATTACCTAAAAAATATCGTGAACAACAAAAAAATGCTATTGAACAATATCTAAATCCAATGCCAAAACCATATGCTATTGAAAATATACACTTGTTTAAAGATACTGAAATAAAATCACCAGAAAATTTGATTAAAAATAAAATAAAAAATACTATTGTAGTTTTCCCAACCAATGGGGTTGGTTTTGGACATTTTACGAGAGTTTTGTCTATTGCTAAAAGGATTAAAGAAATAAATTCTGAAGTTGAAATCATATTTTTCACAACTATGACAACATTACATATATTGAAAGAACAAGGTGGATTTGTAGCATATCATATGCCTGGACGTAAAAAATTCGAAAATATGGATCCAAAAACATGGAATATTCTTTGTGAAGAATTTTTAGAATATATTTTTAAACATCATAAACCAAATTATTTTATTTTTGATGGGGTTTTCCCTTATAGAGGAATGTTAAATTCAATTAGTAATCATAAAGAAATTACTACCTTTTGGATTAAAAGATATTGTTTAAAAGAAAGTAATTCAAAAAAATCTATTGAGGATTTAAATCAATTTGATTACATTATTAGGCCAAATGATAGTATAAAATTGGACTTGAATAAAAGAAATAATAATTTAATTACGTGTAATCCCATCTTACTTTTAGAAAATAATGAATTAATGGATAGAAAAGATGCATGTATTAGATTAGGGATTCCTGAAGATGCTATAATTGTGTATATACAACTAGGTGCGGGCAATATTAATGATATAAATTCTGAAATTAATATAACTTTAGATGCTCTAAATAATTACGAAAATATTTTTATTGTTTTAGGTGAATCTATGATAGGAGAAAGATTGAACATTACTAGAGAACGGGTTAGAATTATTCGAGATTACCCTAATTCAATATATTTTAAAGCATTTGATTTTGCAATTATGGCTGCTGGATATAATTCATTCCATGAAGCTATACAGTTCTCTTTACCAACTATTTTCTATCCAAATTTATCTACAAAACAAGATGATCAGCTTTCTAGGGCTAAAATCGCTGAAGAGGCGGGTTCTATGATTGTTTTAGAGAAGAGAAACCGGAAAAATATTTCTAATGCGATAAAAATTCTATATGATGAAAAGGTTAGAAAAAAGATGAGAGAAAATACGAAGTGTCTTCAAAAAGAAAATGGTGCAAAACAAATTGCAAAGATATTAATTAAAATGATTGATGATACTTGAATTAATTTAATACCTCTCTTAAAGAAGCCCCTGTATGACTTTTCAAATTTCTCGATACATCTTCTGGGGTTCCTTCAGCAACTAGTTCTCCACCATTCATTCCTCCTTCAGGGCCCAAATCGATTATCCAATCTGATGTTTTTATGATATCTAAATGATGTTCAATAATTATTACTGTATGTCCCTGATCCCTTAATCTGTGTAATACTTCAATTAATTGTCTTACATCAGAGATACTCAAACCAGTTGTAGGTTCATCCAAAATATAAACTGTATGTGTGTTTGGCGGTTTTCTTAATTCACTAGCAAGTTTTACTCTCTGTGCTTCGCCTCCAGACAAAGTTGTTGCTGCTTGTCCTAATTTTATGTAACCTAAACCAACATCATCTAATGTCTTTAAAATTCGATGTAGCTTCTTATGATTTTCAAAAAACTTGGTTGCTTCACTAACACTTAGCTCTAATACATCATAGATATTTTTGCCCTTCCATTCAACTTCCAATGTTTCTCTAGTGTATTTTTTACCTTTACAATTATCACAAACTACCCATACATCTGGTAAAAAATTCATTTCTAATTTGATTGAGCCTGCACCTTTACAAGCTTCACATCTTCCTCCTTTTACATTAAAAGAAAAATGTCCTGGAGTATATCCTCTTTCTTTAGATAAAGCCGTTTCAGAAAATAGTTTCCTTATGATATCGAATGATTTTGTATATGTTGCAGGATTAGATCTGGGGGTTCTCCCAATTGGAGATTGATCGATTAATATTGCTTTATCTACATGTTCAATTCCTTGAACACTAACATGTTTTCCTGGTGCTGTGTCTGCCTTTTGAACTTCCCTAAGTAAAACGGGTGCTAATATTCTTGAAATTAAACTTGATTTGCCGCTACCTGAAACCCCTGTAACTGAGACCATGCAACCTAACGGAATGCAGACATTTATTTCCTTCAAATTATTTTCACTCGCACCTAATACAAGTAAATATTTGTCATTTGGAGATGTTCTTTGTGATGGAATCGGAATGTGTTTATATCCCGATAAGTACTGTCCTGTAACACTTTTTTTACACTTCATTACTTGTTTAGGTGTGCCTGCAACTACTACTTCTCCGCCTTTTCTTCCTGCACCAGGGCCTAGATCGATTAGATAATCAGCTTGATGTAAAGTTTCTTCATCGTGTTCGACTACAATCAAAGTATTTCCTAAATCAACTAATTCTCTTAAGGTTGCAATTAATTTAGCATTATCTCTTTGGTGTAACCCTATTGAAGGTTCATCTAAAACATACATTACTCCTGTTAATCTACTCCCTATTTGCGTTGCTAATCTTATTCTCTGGCTTTCTCCTCCAGAAAGTGTATTTGCTTTTCGATTTAATGTTAAATAACCAAGCCCTACATCCGATAAAAACTTCAATCTACTCTGTATTTCAAGTAGGGCATCATTAGCAATTTGAAGTTCTTTTTCTGATAAAATTTCGTTATTTATCCAGTCATATACCCTATCTTTGGCATCTAATACAGTCATAGTCGATAATTGTGGCAATGTTGTTTTTCCTATTGTAACTAATCTTGATGCTTTATTCAGTTGTTCTCCATTACAACTCTCACATGGGAAATCTATCATAAATGAGGAGATTCTATTTCTTGTACCGTCATAATCTGTTTCTCTATATTGCCTTTCAAGTCTAGATATTACGCCTTCCCACGGTTTTCTCATTGTATAATTTGATCTACCTTTTCTGCCTTGAATATTGAAATCAATATTAGTTGAACCGGTGCCATTTAAGATTAAATTTTTACCTTCCTCGTCCCATTCTTTGAAAGGGATTGTCGGATCATAGCCGTAATGTAATGCGGTTTGAGCCATTATTGCTCTGTACCAGCTTGAGGACATTGATCTTTGAAAAGGCCTAATACATCCATCTGCAATACTCAAATTTTCATCTACCACTAAATCAAGTGAGAGTTTTTTCTGTACTCCTAATCCCTGACAATCTGGACATGCCCCTAAAGGAGAATTAAAAGAAAATATTCTTGGGCTCATTTCTGGTAAAAAGGCTCCATGATCGGGGCAAGCAAATTCTTCACTATATGTTTTAATTTCTTCAGAATCTAAGTCCTCAACTCCTACACTTCCTCCGCCAAATTTTAATGCTGTTTCTACAGCTTCTGTTAATCTTTGTCGATTCTCTTTTTTTAATTTAATTCTATCAATTCTAATATCCACATCATGGCGTAGATTTTTCTCTAATTCTGGTGGATTATCAAACATTATTTCTCTACCATTCACCTTACCATTCAGAAAACCATTTTCAACCATTTGACGGAATAAATCGGCATGTGTTCCTTTCCTATTTCTAATTGCAGGGCTCCAAATAGCTACAGGTTTATCTTTATATTTCCATAAAATATCATCTACTATTTCTTGAACTGTTTGAATTGATACTTCTTTTCCACATTCTGGACAATGGGGGGTACCTATCCTAGCCCAAATTAATCTAAGATAGTCCATTATTTCTGTAACTGTTGAAACTGTGGAACGTGGATTATGTGAACCTTGTTTTTGATCAATACTAATTGCTGGTGATAAGCCTTCGATACTGTCACAATCTGCTTTTTTCATTTGTCCTAAAAATTGCCTTGCATAAGAGCTTAGAGATTCCACATATCTTCGCTGACCTTCAGCATACAATGTATCAAAAGCTAAACTTGATTTTCCACTTCCAGATACTCCTGAAACTACGACAAATTTTCCTCGGGGAATTTCAACATCAATATTCTTTAAATTATGTGTACGTGCACCTTTGATGACTATTACTCTTTCATCTGACTTTGGCTTAGGTGACATACTAACAGAATGCTGTGAAAGGCAGTGGTTCTTGAAGTCATGTCTTTAATAATTAAACTAATTTGACATTTAAAAGATTTTTATTTTGTGTTTAAAAATTATTTATTTGCTATGCCCCACTACCTTCCCCACAAAAAAAAGAAGGTAGTGAGACATGCATTTAGGTGTTATTAGACTAACGAAATGTTGTCTAATTATGCTGAAGCGGTTTCCACTCTATTTGTCATTTCAGTAACCTGTGCAGATGTTAAACTTACATAACCAACATCAGCAACATGGTCCTGTCCTGCCGAAGATAATCCATACTCGATGAATCCTTTTACTAGATCCCAATCAGCATTATTCACATTCATGTAAATGTTTCTAGCAAGTGGTGCATAATCCCCACTTGCTACTGTTGCTGGTGATGGCTCTACGGCCCCTCCTGCATCTTGAACACCGTGGGTGTCATTATTTGCAATTCCAACTAAACTTAACACGTTTGCATTTTCTTCGTAATATGCATATCCAAAGTAACCTATGGCATTATCATCACCAGAAACACCGTTAACAATTACATTGTCTTCTGCACTGTTCTGATAACCATTTGTTCTACGATCTGTGTTATCAAATGTTTCTGCTACAGGGTCTCCGTCTGCAAAGCAGTCTTTACAAAATACTTGCTCTCCGAAATATTCGTAAGTTCCGCTAGCATCATCTGCACCCCAAATATTAATTTCTTGTGATACACATGCAGAGCTTGCATCTAAATCTGACCATTCTCTTACACCGTCATTATCGTTGTTTGGTGTAACGCTAGCCATATCTAATCCTCCTTCTTCGTGATTTGCAAGATTGTCTTCTGACCAATCAGAGTAAACCCATCTTAATTGGGCCATACTGATTCCTCCCATTGCTGTTAAACATTGGTCTGCTGTACCGTCTTTCTTAACGATTACACTCAAACCGTCTACTGCGACTGTTAATTGTGTTACAGTAATATCGCTGTTCAGACACTCGTAAGTATATCCATCGGATGCTACTGTAGCCTCAGAATCTTTCCATCCTCTACTCATATCCCCAATATTAACACGATCTGTGTCAGTACTGCAAACTTTACTTGCACCCGCACCTGATCCTCCTCCAGCTACTACTACATTGTAGTTTGAGTTGGCTGCATCGTAAGCTTGAGCCCAAGCACTAGCCACTGGAAACACTGTACTGCTTCCTGCTATGTTAATTACATAACTTTCATCGGTTGTTGTATCTGTTGTTGCGTCGTTCGTTCCTGTATTATCTGTGGTTGTGTCTGTAGTGGTATCATCATCTCCTGTACATCCAGCAAAAGCTGCCCCCAGAAGTGTCAGAATTACTAATACACTCATCATATTTTTTCTCATCATCAGGTCTCTCTCCTGTGCTTGGCCCTATATTATTCGGGTAATGGAACTAGCCACTATATTTATGGAGGAGGTATATAGATATATATAGATATATTTATAATATATTGGGAGTGTAAGTATTAATGTGTCAAGTGGGAAGGATTAGTTTCAACATGTCAAGTGAAAATATAGATTACAGAAGACTTCAACTCACTGGTGGTTCGACTTATGTAATAAGTTTACCTAAGGACTGGATTAGGGAAAATGAGTTGGGGAAGGGTAAGATAGTAGGTGTAGAAAAAATAAATAATGGTGATTTAAGAATTACCGCTTCACAGGATAGTGTTATAAAAAAATCAGTTTGTATCAATTTAACAAAAAATGAGAAGGGTAAGGGATTGAATGATCAATTAATTGGGGCTTATTTAAGTGGAGTAGATTCGATAGACGTATGTGCAAGTACTAATATTTCAAGATATATAAAAATGCAAATTAGACAATTCTTAAGAGATACTAGAGGAATGGAAATTGAAATTGATGAAGATAAATTCATGAGAATTACTTCAATATTAGATCCTACTGAATTAAGGTTGCAGGTTAGTATAAATAGAATGTATATATTAATTTTAGGATTAGTAACGGATGCAATAGATGTGTTAAATGGAGAAGATGAAACTCTATTGGGTGATATTGAAGATAGGGAAAGGCAGATTGATGCAAGAAGGTTATTATTAGAACGACAAGTCTCCATATCACTACAAAGTCCGAATGTTGAAAAGAAATTAAAAATTAATAAATTTGCTGCAATGGAACACGCAAATATTGCAAGAGTTTTGGAAAGAATGGGGGATCACGCTACAAATCTTGCAATATTGGTTAGAGATAATCAAAAATCTGTTAATCTCAAACCAAACGAGTATCCATTATATGCCATTCCACAATGGTCTTCTGAATTAAAACAGATTATTCACAATACATATACTAAAGATGTTAATACAATATTATCCTCAAAAAGAAATTTAATTAAATTAATGGAAGAAATTGAGGCTTCTGAAAGTACCCGTTGGAGTGGGAAGGAATATGCTGAAAAATTAATTGCCGAATTTCGAATTTCAGAGTCTATTAGAAGATTGTGTGCTTATGGGATTAATTTGGCAGAGGCTTTAGTAAATATGGTAATGCATAGTAAATTAGAAGTAAGAAATGAGTGATAGTGTGTTAAAAAATAAGATAGATTTACCTCATATAATTTTATTTTTAATGGGCGCAAGCGTGATTTTAATCACAATTGGAATTATACAAACATTGTTTTTTGAGACCTGGGGGTTTTTCGAGGAGGTTGCTAAAAGTCGTGGATGGTTTGTAGTTAAATGGGATTTGGGTGGTATTTTTTCAGATAACGGATTTGGGTGTGTATTGATCTTTGTCTGTGTAATTATTGAGTATTTATTTACCAAAAATCCTCACTGGACTAATAATTTTCCTTCTTTGTTAAATAAAAATAAAAATTTAATGATGGTTGGAATTTCATTATTTCTTTTACTTTGTTTATTCTTTTTTGAAAGTTTTTGGGTTGCTGTTTCGTTAGTATGTTTTTGTTTAGTTTTATATCGTATTTCTATAATTAAAGATATGCATACAAGAAAAGCGAATAATAAAGCTCTATGGGTTAAATCATTATTATTTTTCTTAGGTATAATAGGAGTGTTGAATTCAATAACTAGTGAATTCGGAGGAGCCTTGGGAGAGTTCTTTTTCCAAACAGAGTGGTTGCCCTCGGCTTCTTGTCCTGATAGGAGAAGTTTGTGTGAATCGATGTCTTTTGGTGTAAATGGTCTATTATTAACCACAATGCAAGTTGCTTTTGGTGCATTAATAATTGCAATTCCATTAGGGGTTGGAACTGCAATTTATTTGAGTGAATATGCCCCTCCAAGAATTGTTGCAATTGTAAAACCAACATTAGAAATATTAGCAGGTATACCTTCCGTTGTTTATGGGTTTTTTGCGCTAATCTATATTGGCCCATTGGTAGTGAAATTGGGGGATATTTTTTATGAAAACGGGTGGATAGATTCTGCACCTAGTGTTCTTAATCCTTTGAATGGGGCTATTGTAGTTGGGGTGATGGTTTTACCATTAATTGCAAGTTTATCTGAAGATGCGCTAAGAGCCGTGCCTAATGAATTACGTGAGGGGTCTCATGCATTAGGAGCTACGAAAATTGAAACTACTGCAAATGTAATGATTCCTGCCTCTCTTTCCGGAATTTTAGCTAGTATAATTCTAGCATTATCTCGTGCAGTAGGAGAAACTATGGCTGTTACATTAGCGGTTGGAACAATGGCTGCTTTTACTGCAAATATGTTTCTTCCAGCACAAACAATGACTGCTTATATTGCTCAAAGGGTTGGGGGGGATTTGCCTTTTGGTGAAATAGGATATTATACTATTTTTGCAGTTGGAATGTATCTTTTTATAATTACCCTGAGTTTGAATTTACTTGGAAATAAGATTTTGGAAGCTTACAGGGAGGCTTACTAATGGTTGATTTATCGAAAATTCCTTTGAAAAGTAGAAAAAAGAGGGATGTTACAGAGAAATTTGGCTTTTTTGGGCTTGGTGCTTGTGCTTTGGTGGGTTTGTTGTTCTTGTGTATCCTAGTTTGGCAGATTTTATCTCCAACGATAATTAATGGCGCTGAAGGGGAGATAAGTGCTGTTAATGAGTATATTACAGAAACCGATTTTATTTTAGAATGGTATAACCCCAATTGGGACGCAGTAAATGAAGAAATTATTACAGGGGAAATTATACTAAGACTAAAATGGGAAGATACTAATGGAAGTCATATTCATGATCTAGAAGTTAGAGTCGTGGAAGAACGTTATATTGAAGGTGATGTTTATATCAACAACCTTGGTGTATCGGATACTATAATAAATGTAAGTAAAAAATCGCATCTAACTATTTATTCTAGTTTAGAATACCCTGTGGAAATATTACAAACTAAGGGTCCTGTTCCGAAGGCCGATGAAATGGGTATGCCTGAAGCGGGAGATTTTGTAATAGAAACTGACATACATGTCCTATTCGATGATCAAGGCAAGCCAGTATTTACAGCACAAGACCTTCTTGCTTGGTCGATTTTATTTATTATTACATTAATTATAATTTATCCGAATGAATTTGTATTGAGTATCATTGAAAAACTAGCCAGACAAAAATATATTATTTGGGGGGTAGCTTCTTTATTTTCATTAATTTCTTTGTTTGGTGAAAATTTCGGACTAAAAGATGGGGAGTGGCGGGGCTACATAGCAGTATTTATTTGGTTTTTAATCGTAAAAAGTATTTTTGCAATTAATAGCGGAATTAAGCGGTTAAGAAAAGCAAATAAATCTTTATCACACAAACTTGCTTTATCGCAATCCATAATAAATAGAGATGGTTTATTACTCGGAAACTGGTTTTTATTATTTATTGGATTTTGGACCATACCTGTTTTAATAGATTCGCCATTTTTCGTTGAAAGATATCAAAATATTTTCCAACCATATAGTTCAGGAATTAGAGCGGCTTTTTATGGTACTATCTGGGTTATGTCCATCGCAATGGTTGTTGCCTTGCCTATTTCTGTAGGTGCGGCAATTTATTTAGAAGAATATGCAAAACCTACACGTTTAACAAAATTAATTCAGGCATTAGTAACTAATTTAGCAGGCGTTCCCTCTATTGTATTTGGAATGTTTGGTTTGGCTATTTTTGTTAAAGAAGGAGGGTTTGGATGGGGTTTGGGACAAACAGTAATTGCAGGGGGATTGACTATGGGAGTAATGGCTATGCCAATAGTAGTTTTAGCAAGTCAAGAAGCTTTACGATCTGTACCAAGATCAATTAGAGAAGCCGCATTTGGAATCGGTTGTACTAGATGGAAAGTTGTGAAAGACCATGTCTTACCTTTCGCCATCCCTGGTATTTTAACAGGGAGTATTCTGGCAATGAGTAGGATTATGGGGGAAGCCGCTCCATTAATTGTAGTAGGTGCTGCATCTGTAATTTATTTTGATCCAGAACCTTTCGCTGCATTTACCGATTCAAAATTTATTAATTTTACTGTAGTTCCAGTACAAATATATCAATGGACTGGATTAGAGGGGGATGCTTGGAAATCAATGACTGCTGCTGCAAGTTTAGCACTAATTATGTTACTAGTTGGTATGAATAGTATTGCTATCATTTTGAGGCAGCATTTCAGAAAGAGGTTGTTATCATGAAAAATGAAAATATTGAATAAAAAGGGGATGTTGAGCCTGTAGTCATCAGTAATGATGAGAAAAAAGGAAAAATAAAAGAAAGTGTAGTTATTGATGAAAAGTTGATCTCTTCTACTCGAAATTTAGAAATTGGTGGCGAAGTTCACCTCAAAATTGACGATTTAGATTTATGGTATGGAGAAAAACAAGCATTATTTGATGTAAGTTTACCGATTTCAAAAAATAACGTTACTGCATTAATTGGGCCCTCTGGATGCGGAAAATCGACACTTTTACGTGTAATGAATAGAATGAATGACCTTATTCATATATGCAATTATGATGGTAAAATAAATTTCGGAGATATTGAAGTTCATAATCCAAACACAGATCTTGTGGAAGTCAGAAAAAGAATTGGTATGGTTTTTCAGCGGCCTAATCCTTTTCCAAAATCGATATATGATAATGTCGCTTATGGGGTCAGATTACATTACAAAACCACAAATAAAGAACTAGATGAAATTGTTGAAAAGTCTCTTAAAAGAAGTGCTTTATGGGATGAAGTTAAAGATAGGTTACATGAACTTGGTACAAGTTTATCGGGTGGACAACAACAAAGATTGTGTATCGCAAGATCGATTGCTATCGAACCAGATATTATTCTAATGGATGAGCCTTGTAGTGCTTTAGATCCAATAGCTACAGCAGCAATTGAAGAGTTAATTTTGGAATTAAAAAAGGAGTTTACTGTGGTAATAGTAACCCATTCAATGTCACAAGCGGCAAGAGTTTCTGATTATACTGGTTTCATGTATCTTGGAAGGCTAGTAGAGTTTGGTAAAACTGATGAAATATTTTCGAATCCTAAAGAAGAATTAACAGAAAGATACATCACAGGTAGGTTTGGTTGAGGTGATTTTATGCCAATTAGAACAGGATTAGATGAAAGAATGAAGCAAATCCGATTGGATTTGAAAGGGTACTTTAGTGAAGCAAAAGATGTATATGCAGAAGCAATTGATGCATTTACAAAATTAGATTCCGAGATATATGATGATGTGAAATCGGTTAGAAAACAAGCCAGAGTTACCAATTGGGATTTGTCAAATAATTTATTATTGATTCTAGCTATTAATCAGCCCTTAATGGAAGATCTGAGAATTATAACTACCTACCTAAAAACTGTGGATACAGTTGAACGAATTGTAAGACATGCAAGAGATATTGCTCGTTCAGACCGATCTTTAGATACTCTTGGAAAAGATATACCTGCTTTACCCGGGGAATTGGTTGAACCTGTACTGTCTATGTGGAAGAATTTGGCAGATATGATTGATATTCTATCTCTATGTTTAACTGAAATTGAAGATATACCTCAAGTGAAGATTGTTGATTGTTGGGCATCCATTCAAATTTCTCATGGGCAAGCAATTGAGGCACTTACAACAATTAAAAGTTCTCTGTATGGAGGTAAAGCCGCTAGATTAGAAATCATAAATGTAGTAAATCGTGTTGAACGTTCTGCATATAATTTAGTACGACTTGCTGATCTTTGGCACTTCTCATTGTATAATGAAAGGATTATTTTAGATGATTGATTTGTAACAATATACACATTATTCTTTCTTATATTTTGATAGTAAAAATTCTGGAATTACTACGCCTATTGATTTTTCTATCTTATTTAGGCCCATGACCTCAGCAGCATCTAACGGATCTTTAGAAATACCTTCAAATGATTCATATTGCAATTTACCTAAATATCCAACTCTATAAAATTCCACAAGCTAATGATAGGGTTGGTGGTTTTGGTTCAGGATTTATGGGGGGTCTTTCCGGACACCAAGGCGCTCTTCGTGCTATGTTCCTTACTCGGAGATTACCTGACAAGATGGCTTATGCTGCAACTGCAAGTATCCTTGCATTGTGTGTAGATCTGTCAAGAATCCCTGTGTATTTTGTTTATCGTCATGAAGAAATTCTACAACACCTAACATTAACTTGTATTTTGGTTATTTCAGCCTTACTTGGTGTTAATATTGGTAAACTTTGGTTAAAAAATCTCAAAGTAGAATGGATTCAAAGGGGAGTAATGTTGGGTATTATTGGAAGTGGTTTTTTCTACTTATATGAAGCCACTATCATATAATATTCAACCCTTCTAAAATTAAAAAAGGGCCTAATGCTCCAAATAATAATATCATTATAATGTAAAAAATCGGTCCATCTTCACGAGACACCCATTGGCCCCCTTTGTTGGTCCAATTTTGTTTCCAAAAAGCACCACGAATTAGGCAAGTAACTAGATATGTTAAACAGCCGATTCCTGCGATTAGAGTTTCATAATTTATTTCCATAATTAATTTTCACACAATATACTTATTATTCTTTCTTGTATTTTGAAAACAAAACTTCTGGAATGAAGATTTCTTTCCAAGTTGGCCGTTTTAGATTTTCTTTTTCAGTGAAAAATGATCTTGCATAAATAGATATTAAATCAATAATTACTAC
>MDSW01194426.1_pt1 | contig 15106 bp, 16 predicted proteins | sample 811171 | NCBI WGS metagenome assembly MDSW01 (sample SAMN05326641, study PRJNA326480) | marine metagenome | isolation source: seawater | place: Atlantic Ocean: North West | collected 2012 | reverse complement strand
GTCACGCCCAACCGCACGATAAACTATAAGGATGCGACGACGGCATCCAAGGTCAAAGGATGTACATACAGCAAAGTTAAACTCAATGTTTTTAATCCAGGTTCCCGTTTTCATGTAGCGGACAGACTTAAAAAACTCGGCTGGGAACCTAAAGAAACTACCCCTGATGGACATCCTAAAGTAGATGAAACCACTCTCCGTTCTGTGGGGTTTCCCCAGGCAAAACTGATGGTCGAATACTTCATTATTCAGAAGCGCCTAGGGATGCTGAGTGAAGGAAAAAACAGTTGGCTTGGCGCACTTAAAGGAAACCGCATACACGGCAGCGTCATTATAAACGGCACTGTGACAGGTCGGGCTTCGATGCGAACCCCAAACTTACAACAAGTTCCAGCGGTTCATGCTCCTTATGGAAAAGAATGTAGAGAATTATTTTGTGTGCCTGAAGGCAAATCGCTAGTTGGTGTTGATATGAGCGGCATTGAGTTGCGAATGCTTGGGCATTTTACCGCTCCCTTAGATCAGGGAGCTTACGCAAAGGTGGTAGTCGATGGCGATATTCATACACACAACCAAAATGCTGCTGGTCTGGACAGTCGGGATATTAGCAAACGTTTTATTTATGCTTTCATTTATGGTGCTGGCATCAATAAGCTGGCTGAAGTTACCGCACTCCCGAAAAGAGAAATTACTGTCGTTAAGAATCGGTTCCTTTCGGAAAACGATGGTCTCCGCAAGCTCATCAATTTGGTCAAAGATACGGCAGAAAATCGCGGATATCTTTTAGGGCTTGATAAGAGAAAGCTTTCAATACGTTCTTCGCATCGTGCGCTAAATGTCTTGTTACAAAGCAGTGGTGCCCTGTGTTCTAAACAATGGCTCATTGAATTTGATAAACAGATCAAAGCGCGTTCATTACAGGATCGTGTCCAACAAGTAGCGTGGGTTCACGATGAGATACAAATTGAAACCGAGACAGAGCTTGCTGATGAAGTAGGTCAGATAGCTGTCGAGGCGATTGAAGAAGCTGGTAAGGTGTTCAACCTCAGGGTTCCCATCACTGGCGAATATCGCGTTGGTAATAACTGGGCGGACACCCATTAAACCTGTCTTATTACCTGTAATTTGTAAGGTATTATGCAATGAAAAAAACGGTTTTAATTGATGGTGATATTCTTTTGTATCGGATTGCCACAGCGGCTGAAGAAGCAGCAGAGTTTGCTCACAATGTTGTAGCCGCTTGGGTAGATATGGAGGAAGCAAAAAACACAGTACGGTCCTCTATTGATGAAATCCTAAGCAGTACAAAGACAAATGAGGCTGTTATTTGTCTGACCAGTTCTACCAATTTCCGAAAAGAAATACTTCCTAGTTATAAAGCTAATCGTAAAGGTAACCGTAAACCAATAGCATTTGGTCCCCTAAGAGATTGGGTAACCGAAGAATATAACACTTATGAAAGAGATGATTTAGAGGCAGATGATTTACTAGGAATACTGGCTACACATCCAACCCTTATTGAAGGGTACAAAGTAATTTACAGTCAGGATAAAGACTTATTACAAATCCCTGGTTTTCATTTCAACTTTGATTCTCAATCAGTAACTAAGATCACAAAAGAAGAAGGTGATTATCAGCACTATTTCCAGACACTAACTGGGGACCGTGTTGATAACTATATTGGGTGCCCTACATGTGGCCCAAAAAAAGCGGAAAAAATTTTAGCCAATAACAGTAATTGGAATTCTGTTGTTTCCGCATTTGATAAGCAAGGTCTTTCAGAAAAAGACGCGCTTATTCAAGCGCAAGTATCGCGCATTCTTCGCCACACAGATTATGATTTTAACAAGAGGGAGGTGAAACTATGGGTGCCGAAAGAGAACCCTATTACGATTTCATGTTAAGAAAACTGAAAGAAGATGAAGAGGAACTTATCAACCAACCCAGTCATTATACACGATGGAAAATAGAACCCATCACCTACATCATGCGTAACAACATGGAATTCTGGCGCGGTAATATAATTAAGTACGCCTCACGGGCAGGGTTCAAGCAATACCCTAATGCCGACAAAACTCAATCTGAAATAACTGATTTAAAAAAAGTAATTCGCTATGCCGAAATGCGAATTAATCAGCTAAAGGGAGACACTACTTTATGACGCTGGGAAGCAACCAACAGTATGGGATGTCACTCCCGATTAGCCAGGAAATAGATACAATAAAATACCGTCAAACAGGTGAAGATTTTTATTCAAAGGTAGTTCGTATTGCGGATAGTCTCAAAGACAGTCCCACACATTTTGAAGACTTCAAAGATGCTTTACGGCATCTGAGGTTTTTACCAGCGGGACGAGTTCAGAATGCGATGGGGAGCATTAGACAGACAACAGCGTATAACTGCTTTGTTTCAGGAACCATTGATGACTCGATGGACAGTGTGATGCAACGTGCCGCAGAGGCTGCTGAAACAATGCGGCGAGGCGGTGGAATAGGCTACGATTTTTCTCGCATACGTCCTCGCGGGGAAATGATTAAGTCGCTTGAAAGCAAAGCCTCTGGCCCTGTCTCATTCATGCAAATATTTGACGCTGTTTGTCAGACCATTGCCTCGTCAGGTCACCGCAGGGGCGCACAGATGGGCGTTTTGAGGATCGATCACCCTGACATTCAAACATTTCTAAGCTGTAAACATAATGAACATTTCCTGACAGGATTTAACATCTCTGTCGGCGTCACTGACGACTTTATGAAATGCCTAGAAGCTGGAAAACCATTTCCCTTGCAGTTTGAAGGCAAGGTGTATGAGGAAATCGATCCTGTCGCACTGTGGGATCAAATTATGCGATCCACTTGGGATTGGGCAGAACCAGGAGTTTTGTTCATTGACACCATAAATAAGATGAACAACCTTTGGTATGCCGAAACTATTGAAGCGACTAATCCATGTGGAGAACAGCCGCTCCCAGCGTATGGTGCGTGCTTACTAGGCAGCTTTAATCTTGTAAAATATGTAGATGATAGTCGCTTTGATTTTCAGACTTATCAAAACGATATTTTCACCGTGGTCAGAAGCATGGACAATGTGATCGACCGGACCACGTACCCGCTAAAACAGCAAGAGGAAGAAGCGAAATCTAAGAGAAGAATGGGCCTTGGAATCACAGGGTTGGCGAATGCCGCTGAGATGTGTGGCTACAAATATGCTTCCCCAGAGTTCATGCGGTTTACCGCAAAAGTAATGCGCGAATTGCGGAACAATTGCTACAGCGCAAGCTGTGATCTTGCCGTCGAAAAAGGGCCATTCCCGCTGTTTGACAGAGATAAATATTTACAGTCGGGATTTATCAAAACGCTTCCACAAACGATCAAAGACAAGATTGCTCAACAAGGCATACGCAATTCTCATTTAACAAGTATAGCGCCAACAGGAACGATTTCATTAACGGCGGATAACGTCAGCAGTGGCATCGAACCCCCGTACTCGTTGTTTTATGACCGGACGATTCAAAACTTTGATGGGCATACCATTGAAAGAGTAGAAGACTATGCATATCGACAAGGAGTACACGGCAGGACGGCTAACGAAACACCAGCAGCAGACCATGTAGCAGTACTCGCGCTTGTGTCCGGTTACATTGACAGTGCTGTTTCAAAAACTTGCAACGTAGGAGACAGCGTTACTTACGACGAATTCAAAGACCTGTATTTACTTGCATGGAAAAAAGGATGCAGAGGAATAACTACGTTCCGTTCCGCTGGAAAACGATATGGTATTTTAAACGAAGTAAAAGAAGAACCAAAAGCAGAAGCTTGTTACATTGATCCTGCAACTGGGCAAAAGCAATGCGATTAGTTTTGCTTGTCATTTTATCGTTTGTTGTCATTTGTTCAGCAAAAGCGAATGAGAAAGGATGTCTCGTAGAAGCGGTTTACCATGAGGCGCGTGGTGAATCGTTTCTCGGTCAGGTCGCTGTCGCCAATGTGATCCTTAATAGAGTAGCAAGCCCTAAGTTTCCCCCTACAATTTGCAAAGTTGTACACGATGCAAAGCTGTGGAAAGGCCGAATAATAAAAAATAAATGCGCGTTTTCCTATTACTGTGATGGGAAATTAGAATGGCAGTTTGTTGATCCAGTCGCTCTAGAAATGTCAGTAAAGATTAGCGAGCTGGCGATAGACGGTTTAACAGTGCGTAGTGTCATGGATGCCACGCATTACCACGCCACGTATGTCTCTCCATTTTGGGCTAAAAATTTTAAATTAGTATCTCAAATTGGGCAGCATAAATTTTACAAACCACAGTGAGACAAAAATGCCAAACGGTATTCGTTATAAGCATTGGTTCTGGAATAGTGTCTTAGTCACAAAAATTTCTAAAGGTATATCAAAAATAAATACGTGGTTGTGGCGAAAACAGTACGCTGGAAGATAACAATTCTAGCCATACTAGAAGGGAAGTAAGAATGGAAATCCCTGTAATATCTCAAGATTTAATAGACTACCTAGGCACACAGTTCCCAGATAAATGTCCAGATGTTTCCGATACAGAGAGAAAAATATGGACAGATGTAGGAGCATCTTTGGTGGTCAGGCATCTTCAAAGAGTAAAAGAAGATCAGGAAGAAAATATTCTAACAAATAGATGAGGAATGTTAAATGTGTGGTTCCAGCCCTAGCCCACCGCCCCCACCACCGCCACCAGCGCCCCCTGTTGCTCCTCCTCCTCAATTAGAACAAATTGTTCCTGAACGAGCGGATGACGATACAACGGCAAACAAGCAAAAGAAGAAAGCAAGAGGTACAAAAAAGTATCAAACACCTCTTAACATTTCTAAAACTAGTTCGCCCTCTGACGGTAGTGGCGTGAATACTCCTAGTTAAATGTGTATGGGATCAAGCCCAGCGCCTGTGGTTCACAGAGAAGAACCCAGGCGTGACATGACTTTTGCTTATAAGGACGCTGGCTTAGAAAAAGTTAAGGTTCCTTCTGTTACTAAAAAGGACAAAACAGAACCAAAACCTAAGCAGCAGTCTGCGGCACAGGCCACTAAGTCTCCTCTTAATATTGGATAAGCTATGTACGGTAATGTCACTTGCGCTGCCCGATATGAGAAATTAGCAATCGAAAGAGAAACGTTTCTTAACAGAGGACGCGAGTGCGCTAAACTTACTATCCCTGCCTTGCTCCCTGATGCGGGACATTCCTCGTCATCAGTACTACACACACCGTATCAGGGCGTGGGCGCTCGCGGCGTCAACAATTTAGCAAGTAAACTATTGTTAAGTTTGCTTCCTCCAAACACTCCGTTTTTTAGATTTGTAATAGATGATTTCACGGCAGCAGAACTTGCTCAACAACCAGGGGCAAGAGCGCAGATCGAAGAAGCTCTTAATAAAATTGAACGTTCTATACAGGCAGAAATAGAAAGCCAAAATCTTCGTTCAATTATTTTTGAAGCTCTAAAACAGCTCATTGTCGTTGGTAATGTTCTTATCTATTTGCCTAAAGATGAAGGAGCTAGGGTCTTTGACCTAAGGCGTTACGTGGTGCAGCGAGACCCAATGGGTACGCCATTGCACATCATTATAAAAGAAAGTGTTTCTCCAGAAGTTCTGGACGAAAAAGTACGCCTTGCTGTTATGCAGAACACACAAGATTCCGATAACAGTAAAGTAGAAGCAGACAAATCTATTGATGTTTACACAGCTATGTACCGTGACGGTAAACGTTGGCGGCTACATCAAGAAATAAACGGTGTGCATGTTCCTGGTTCTGAAGGAACATGGCCGATAGACAAGTCACCTATGCTGCCTCTTCGCTGGGAACGGATCGACTCTGAAGACTACGGGCGTTCCTATGTGGAGCAATACAAAGGCGACATGATTTCCTTAGAGGGAATCTCAAAAGCCATACTAGAAGCCACTGCCGCCAGTGCCAAAGTGGTCTTCATGGTCAACCCTAATGGGACCACTCGCGCCCGTGATATTGCTGATGCAGGGAACGGAGCAATCGTAAGCGGTAACGCTAATGAAGTGACCGTACTGCAAGCTGATAAATATAATGATATGCGCGTGGCAAGAGAAACGTCACAAGGGATTGAACAGCGGATGGCGTTTGCCTTCCTAATGAACACTGCTGTTCAACGGGATGGTGAACGTGTCACCGCTGAAGAGATCAGACGGATGTCCCAAGAACTGGATGATGCGTTAGGAGGAACTTTCTCCTTAATGTCAGAAGAGTTCCAACTCCCTCTGGTAACTCGAATTATGGACAGGATGACAAAACAACGACGACTCCCAGCGTTACCTAAGGGCGTTGTTAAACCCGCAATAGTAACTGGCTTAGAAGCCTTAGGGCGTGGTCACGATTTAAATAAACTGGATATGTTCTTCCAAGGGTTAGCTCAGTTACCTCCTGAAGTTCTCGCTAATTATCTAAATGTTGGCGATTACATAAAACGACGAGGTACGAGCCTGGGCATCGATATGGATGGCTTGGTTAAATCAGAGGAACAAATACAGCAAGAACAAATGGCCGCGCAGCAAGCGCAAGAGCAACAGATGCAACAACAGGGCATGATGGATATGGCTCAAAAAGCTGTAGCCAGTGGGACAGGCCCAGCCGTCAAGGCTGCTTCTGATATTGGACAAAACATTGATCCAGAAACAGCGCAGATGATGGCAGAACAAATACAAGAGGCAACAGGACAATAATGGCTGAACAGGTCACTGCGCCTGTAGATGAACCTACAGGTAAGACGTTAGAACAAGAAGCACAGGAGATGGGCATCGATGTCAATGGCCCTGATCAGAATGGTGGAGATGATTTACCCCGCCCAGAATGGCTACCCGAAAAATTCCAATCACCAGAAGACTTGGCAAGAGCTTACTCAGAGCTTGAAAGGAAACAGAGCCAGCCGCAACAGCAGCAAGAAGCAACCCAAGAAGAAGCAAAACAGGCTGTTGAATCTGCTGGTATAGACTTTGACTCCTTGTCAGATGAATTTGCAGAAAACGGTGAGCTATCCCAGCAGAGCTATGACGACTTAGCTAAAGCTGGCATTCCAAATGAAATTGTTAACAGTTACATACAAGCTCAAACCGCTCAAATGGAAGTAGCTCAGTCCAAAGTATATGATTCAGTAGGTGGACAAGACGCATACCAATCTATGATTTCTTGGGCTGGAGAGGCTTTAAGTGAATCTGAAATAGATGCGTACAATGCGGCAGTTAACTCCAATGATATGGCTCAAGTTGAACTGGCTGTTAATGGTTTAAAGTCTCGCTTTTCTTTAAGCGAAGGACAAGAACCTACAACGTCTATTTCTGGAAATGTCTCTGCCCCTGGAGGTGCCTATCGTTCTTTAGCGGAACTCATGGACGACATGCAATCTCCTAAATATAGAGATGATTCTGCTTTCCGGTCAGACGTTGAAGCTAAACTTTCAAGAAGTAATATTTTAGAAACTCGTAATGCCTAATCATCCTTTTCAGGTTTTTAAAACTAAAGTTTTTACCACTGAACAATGTAATGCAATTATCAAAGATTTAGAAAATGTTCCAGTTGTTCCAGGCGAAACAATGGACGCTGGTAGAAGTTGGTTACATAGACGTTGTGATGTCCAGTGGGTCTCACGGCAAGCAAATTTTAATTACATTTTCGACCCTGTTTTAAAAGCCATGACTGAAGCCGCACAGTTTTTTGGTTTTCAGTTAGATAAAATTCAACCGTTGCAATACACAACTTACAAACCGCTGGGATTTTATATGTCTCACGTAGACAACGGTCATAATGAAGAAACGGTATTAAAAAGAAAATTAACGCTAAGTATTAATCTCAGCCCATCAAGTTCGTATATAGGTGGTGGGCTAAGTGTCCGCACTAACGATAATCACAAAATAGATAAACGACAGGGTGTTGCCACTGTGTTTCCAAGTTTCTTATGGCACAGGGCAAACCCTGTTTTTCTTGGTAAACGAAAAGCTCTCGTTGTGTGGGGATTGGGTGAGGAATCTTTTAAATGAGTTTAAACGTTAAAAGAGATTACAAAGACGAATACAAAAAGTTTCATAAAAGTAAAAAATCTAAGTTAGACCGTGCAGCACGTAATCTAATACGGAGACAAGAAGAAAAGCGTTTAGGAAAAACCGCTCTGGCGGGCAAAGATATTCACCATAAAGATGGGAACCCAAGAAATAACGTCCGATCTAACTTGAGCATAATTAGTAAATCTAAAAACAGGTCAATTAAATAATATAACGCCGCTCCTCTTTAGGAGAGCGTTCAGGTGACGACCTGAATCTTCACTACTTCAACTGACTTGACCCATTACGATGGATAATCCTGTTCCCCGTGAAGTGACTGAAGAACACACATTTTTATGTATCTTTAGAAAGGATCGAAGCGAATGGCTAATGCCACTGCATCACGCCTAGGTCTCGTTGAAGCAACGGGAACAGGGTTTGACGCACTTTTTTTGAAGATTTTTAGCGGAGAAGTTATGGCCTCGTTCAACGCGGCTACCGTTATGAAAGAAAGAGTGCGCCAACGTAACATTTCGTCAGGGAAGTCGGCTCAATTCCCCGCCATAGGAAAAAGCGAAAGCTCTTACCACACCCCTGGAACGGAAATTGTAGGAACGGCAATCAAGCACAACGAGAAAGTTGTCACGATTGATGATTTATTGATTGCACATGCCTTCATAGCAAATATTGACGAGGCAAAAAATCACTATGATGTCCGTTCTGAATACAGTACGCAACTTGGGCAAGCACTAGCGCAAACCTATGACCGCAACCTGTTATCGATGGCGATCAAAGACTGCGCCACACCTCCCACGGCAATTGCTGATCAAGGCACTTCTGAAACAATCCTTCAGTCGGCAACCTTGAACATGGCGACTGCTGCTGATGTGACAACGTTTGTCGCTCAGATATACACGGCGGCTCAAAAGCTGGACGAAAAGAACGTTCCGCGCAATGACCGTTATGTCTTTGTAACGCCAGCCGCTTACTATGGAATTGTGCAAAACGATAAGATCGTTAACCGCGATTTCGGTGGCACTAATGGTGTCTACAGTGACGGTACAGTGATTAACGTTGCTGGTATGCAAGTTGTAATGACCAACAACCTTGCTCTGAATCACCCAACCGTGACTACGGATACCGCCGCGAATAAGTATGGCATTAACGCCAGCTCATTCCTCGCGGTTGTCATGCAGAAGCAAGCTTTAGGAACCGTCGAGCTTCTATCGATGGCGTCTGAAAGCGAGTATGACATCCGTAGGCAAGGCACATTAATGGTGAGCAAGATGGCTGTTGGACACGCCACGTTGCGCCCAGAGTGCATGGTCGCCATTAAGAACGCGACTTCCTAATACCCTCTACACAGAGGCACCTCAGGTTAATCCCTGGGGTGCCTCATTTTTTATCAGAGAGAATTTAAATGGCAATTGTCACCCCGACTACAGAGCTAGAGGCTGTAAACGTTATGCTCGGTATGATGGGTGAAAGCCCAGTCAACACGCTTGAGGATGATAACGTTGTTGATGCCACTGTTGCCCGCACGATACTGGCGGGAATAAACAGAGAAATTCAAAGCCTGGGGTGGAACTTTAATACAGAAATTGGTTTCCCGATTTTAAGAGACAGTAACAATAAATTTCCAGTGCCTGTAAACACCGCAAGAATTGACACTGTTAACACTATTGATTCTAGTTCTGGAACTGATTTTGATTTAGTGCTTCGCGGTAAGTTTTTGTATGACCGCATCAACCACACGTTTCAGCCAGACACCGCAAAAATAACTGTCGATTTAGTAGTTCTTTTAAGTTTTGAAGATTTACCAGAAACAGCCCGTCGATATATTACGCTAAAAGCTGCCCGTATATTCCAAGAGAGACACTTAGGAGCATTGGTCACAGAAACGTCACAAGTTGACGAGTCGATGGCGCTTGCCGCTCTCAAGAATGATGAAGTATGGGCGGGAGATTACAACATGATTAGAGACAGCATCACGCCTGTTAACATCCTACGGCGTGACGGTTTTGACAGAGGTGTATACTAGATGCCACTTGTTTCATCGTCGCTCCCCAACATGATCAATGGGGTGTCACAGCAGCCAGCACCAATAAGGCTTGAAACAAGCTGTAAAGAAATGATCAACGCTTTTCCCTCTATCGTAACAGGGTTACAGAAGCGCCCGAATACAAACTACATTGCATCCCTAAACACTTCAGTATCAATTCCTAATGATGCTGGAATACATCTTGTACAAAGAGATGCTACTGAAAAATATTTTATAGTGTGCGTGAATGGTGACTTAGAAGTTTACGATATAGATGGGACTAAAAAAACAGTATCGTTTCCCAATGGTAAATCTTATTTATCTACGAGCAAACCAAACGAACAACTACGGTTTTTATCTGTTGGGGATCAGACTTGGATTGTAAACACTTCTGTTACGACGACAGCTTCAGCCACTTCAGAAACAAGAACTGACCCAAGAACCCAGGCGACTATTTACATATTCCAAGCTGTCGCCAACAAGACCTATGCAATTTTTGTTAATAATGTTCTTCGCGCTACACATACAACACAGACCAATGTGTCTGCTGCTACGGCTCTTGAAGGTACAGATGAGATTGCTCAGAATCTTGCAAATGCCTTAGCAGTATCAGGAATTTCTTCAACTGTAGAAAACTCAGCAGTCTGCATGTTTGGATTACAGACTGGAGATAAAGTAGAAGTTACTGAAGGTTTTGGCGGGCGTTCTATGAGGGTGTTTAAGGATGAAATACAAGAATTCTCAAAGCTGCCTCCTTCAGATGTAGATAACAGACTCGTAAAAGTCAGAGGAGATGTGGAAGAATCGGGAGATGATTTCTGGGTAACCTACTTAGATAACGTCTGGACAGAGACTGTAGGGTTCAACGCTGGGAGACAGTTTAACGCAACCACAATGCCGCATATCCTTGTCCGAAATGCTAATGGCACGTTTACGTTTAGTACGGATGTATGGAACCAGCGGCTGGCTGGAGATGACAATACAAATATTGATCCATCGTTTGTAGGCGGGAAGATAAACGATATTTTCTTACACAAAGGACGCATGGGTTTGCTGTCCGGTGAGAACGTTATATTCAGCGAAAACCAAGAATTTGAAAATTTCTGGAGGACAACAACGACGCAACTGTTAGACACAGAGCGGATAGATGTTGCCAGTACAACGAACAGGATTTCAAATTTACACCACGCTGTACCTTATAATAAAACTTTAATGCTATTTTCAGATAAGGTGCAGTTTGAAGTATCAGAGGGAGATTTCTTGTCTCCTAAAACTATTGGACTTGATGTTACCACAAGCTTTGACGCATCTATTACAGCAAAGCCTACAGCCGTTGGGCCTAACGTTTATTTTGCTGTAGATGGTACATCACATGCCAATCTTAGAGAACTGTTCATCACAGATCAGACAGACAACAAAGACAGTTCTGAAATAACAATTCAAATTCCTAGGTACATACCCGCTAACATAATTAAAATGGCATCTAGCACAACAGATGACATAATGGCTGTACTTAGTTCAGGGGACCGGAATAGGCTATACATATACAAGTGGCACATGTCCGGTGATCAAAAACTACAGTCTTCCTGGGGAACCTGGACGTTCCCTGCTGGTTACACCGTTTTAACAATGGAGTTTCTAGAGCAAGATTTATTTATAATTTATAAATCAAACTCAGGAGTTCACATTGATAAACTGACAATCTCTGAAGGCGAAGGAGTCGATGGAACCCCTAACGATGTTCTATTAGACAGGCGTGTTACTCAGGCCGAATGTACTAAGAGTTTCGACAGCGCAACAAATAGAACTACAATTACTGTGCCGTATTCTGAATCTGAGACCTGGCAGCTTGTTGAAAGTGACGGCACTATTCCCAACATCATTTCACAAAGCGCAACACAGATAGTCGTTGAAGGCGACTTCACTGCTAAGAATTTCCATATAGGACTCGTATACAGATTTGAATATCAATTCAGTACCCAGTTCTTGCGTGAAGGCGACAGAGGTTCACAAGTTCCTATACAAGACGGGAGATTACAAATTAGGTACATGTCTTTGCTGTACTTAAACACCTCTCAGTTCGACATCGATGTTACTGCCACTAACAAGCCCACTAAAACTTATACGTTTACCGGACGAGTTCTGGGAGCAAGTGGAAATATTATTGGTCAAACAGGATATGACACAGGCGAGTTTCGGTTCCCTGTGTTCAGTAAAAATGATCAAGTAGAAATAACAATTAAAAATGAAACACCTTTCAACTCCGCATTCTCTTCAACAGAATGGGAAGCAATGTACACGCCAAAGACAAGGCGAATATAAAATACGCGATTGCCAACTATCTGACATTCCACACCTCGCGAATAATCTCAGGAAATGTGACGCGGACGAATTACATGCAGCGTCTGGTAAAGATGCATTTGACTGTTTGTTTCGCGGAGCAATGGATTCTGATTATTTAAAAGTTGCTACCAAACAAGAAGAACCTTTTATGATATTTGGAACTTCTCCTAATGGTTCAGTGTGGATGGTAGGCACAGATGTTTTAGAAGAGTTTACAGTTCCGTTCCTGAGGTTAAACAAAAAGTATGTCAAAGAATTGCACTTAAAACATAAGCTTCTTTGGAACTATACCGATTGCAGAAACCATACACATCACAGATGGCTTGAATGGTTAGGGTTTTCTTTTATTAGAAAATGCCCATACGGACCATATCAAAAAGACTTCTATGAATTTGCAAAAATAGGATAATAGAATGTGCGAACCCGCTAGTATAGGACTTGCACTCTCCATAGCGTCTGCTGGAGCTGGGTTTGTCGCTTCGCAAGCAGAGGCAGATGCCAGAAATTCAAAAATAGACTCTGACAATAAGGCTCGAATAGCTTCAGATATGAGGGCCAGGGTTTCTGCAAATGAAGAACGTGAAGATTTAGAAGATCAAGCACGTATAGAAAACCAGCGGTTACTAGAAGATGCATTTGAGAACGAACTAGCAAGCCGTGCAACAGCAGCGGAGTTGTTAGTCTCAGCATCAGGTGCGGGTCTTAACTTAGCTGGCTCTGTTGTCGAAGCGTTTGATGAGCTTAATGCTGCTGGCTTCCGAAGTGAACAAAATGCTCTAGAAGAAATGGCACAGGTCGGAGACCAGCTAGAAGCCAATAAGCGAAGATTAAAAGCTAAAGAAGCTTCTCGTATAGAAGATAACAGATTAATGCCATTTGTGTCAGGCCCAAGTCCCCTAGGTACTGCATTAGAAATAGGTGCCTCTGTAAACACGTTTGCAGAAAAAAAGGGCGGCTTTAAAAAGGCATTTGGGTTGGGGTCTACAAGATCATCCAGAACACCTAATCCGCACATACGTTAATTAACATTTACAGGTAAATATAATGGCTCCTAGACGAACAATAGCCGTGCCTGAAGTGCGCCGTATGCGTAATCTCAGGACACCTGTAGATACTTTTGTCCAGGTGAAACCTCAGTATTCAGCAGAAGTGTACGGGGATGAAGCAAAATCAACAAAAGAACTAAAAGCCGCACTTGGTGTTGCTATTAACGAGACCAACAAACAAGAAAAAATATGGCAGCAAAAACAGGATAAAAAAGATAAAGCCAGCGCAACTAGAGAAGCACTGCTTCACCAACTGACTCCTGGCAATATCGAAACCCAGAGCGCGGAATATTTACATCCTGATCGAAGCCCTCTTTTCCAAGCAGTGTTTAATGAAAAACTAGGGTACAACCACAGCATAAGATGGCAATCTAACCTCAAAGCTGAGTACGAAAAAGAAAAAGCCAGTATCACAAGTCTTCCTGAGTGGCTATCCAAGAAAACTCAGGATTACATGAATACGTTAGGGGACAATCCGCATTTTGTTGCGGGCGCTGCACCAACCATACAGCAAACAAGTGCCAACCTCCTTTCTCAACATGCCAGTTTTACAAGGAAACGAGCGCAAGAACAGTTCCAAGAGGAAGACAAAATTCAGCGTGCTAATATATTTGCAGATGAAACAACAACTCCTTCTGAAAAAATTACTAATGCTTGGAGAATATTGCAAACAACAATACACACTAAACAGAGTGGTAAAGATGCGGAAACTCTTCGTCAGGAATTTTTTGAAGACCTTATAGATTTTGCTGAAATTACAGGAGGTGATGAAGGCATAAAATTATTAAAAACCGCGATGTTACTAAGTAACCAAAATTTATTTGGCCGTGTGGAAGTAATTGACGGGAAAATAAAGACAAGTCCATCTGGATTAAATATTCAAGAACAAGAAAAAATAGAAACTAAAATTGAAACCATACAAGAAGACGCTAGAAAAGAACAATTAGATAAACTTAGATTGGAGGCGGCAGAAGAGAAAGCCGCAAACGAAACCGCAGAAGAGAAATTCTTTGAGTATACATCATCTAAGCCAATTGGTTATATATTTACTCCTAGAGAAATAAGAGCGTGGGTAAAAGAGTACGAAAAAGACAACCCTAACGTTAACGCGGGCAAATTAAACGAAGAATTAAATAAAATTAATAACAATGCTCGTACCTCGGAGATTAATGCTGCTAATTATGCACAAAACAACAATACTCCGCTGACTAAGCTTGAAATAGATGCAAACACTGTGAAAGCTAGAATTGAGATAGATAAAAGAATAAGAACGAATGCAATATTAGGCGAAACTGATATTCAACGACATATTCAAGAGATGCTCGCTTCAAATGACTATGTGGGAATAGATGTAAAAACACTAACGACATACGCTAAAGGCTCGTTAAACGACCGAAGTATTATGTCCAAGTTTACACCATTTAAGAACTCAACTAAAGGTTTGTTACAAACTTTTAAATACAACGAGATAGGGGATAAAAGTGCTTTAGGGTCTATAATAAACAATAAATATTTACATATAGTAGATAGTTTAAATCAACTTCTTATTAACTCAGAAGATGGGTTAATTACATTTGATAATAAGAAATATAATATTGAGGAAATTTCAGATGTAAGAAAGTTATATAATGCTGCTATGAAAGAAGCGT
>MDSW01027024.1_pt1 | contig 15107 bp, 22 predicted proteins | sample 811171 | NCBI WGS metagenome assembly MDSW01 (sample SAMN05326641, study PRJNA326480) | marine metagenome | isolation source: seawater | place: Atlantic Ocean: North West | collected 2012 | reverse complement strand
TTTTTTACGTTTAGATTTACCACGAGATTTACCGCGTGATTTACTTTTACGACTTTTACGTCTACTTTTACGTTTACGTCTAACAACTTTTGATACTGTTTTACCAACTTTTTTGTAACTTTTTTTAGCTAGCTTTAAAATTTCTTTTAAAGATTTGCCGGCATTAGCTTTGCTAATCGTTTTTACGTGATCCATCCATGGATTTCCCATTATACATTTATGTTAGAAAATAAATTGATATAAAATATAATTATAAAAGTAATGTATTAATGTTATCAAGATTATTATATTTCAACGACGAAGTACTATATACTTTTCTAGATTGTTTATTAAAAAAAAAATCATTAGAAGAAACCTATTTTTGGATTTGCGAATATTATTATAGTGAATTTATAGATGAAACCTGGGAATATCTTTTCAAAATATACTATGATTTTTACGCAATATATAATCCTAAATTAGAATCATTCATCGTAGAAAATTACAATAAATATCAAAATGATAATTCTATAAATTATATTTTGAATTGCGTTAAAACATTGTATCATTCAACGCCCAATCCTATCGTATTTTGTATAAGACATATGGAATATAAAACTATGTCTATTTACGTTGGTAGAGTTCCCAAATGGCTAAAAGCATTAAACATAGAAGAAAAAAAACATATTAATTTAATAAGGAGTATTAAAGAATTTCAATGGGATAATATAGACAAATTATTACTTTATTTGAATAAATGTTCTGATTGGGAAAAATGTTATCATGACGTCATCGTATATTTTAAGACTATAATAGATATAAAAAACAATACTACACTAAAAGATATACCCTATAACGATAAAAAACACATATTATTAGCTACAATAATTTATTGTTGTATTGACGTGAAAAATATCAAAAAAATAAAAAAATTACATCATTTTAATAATGACGTTGAAGTGTTTCATTCATTTGACGAAACAATATCAATATATAAAATTTTGAAAAAATATAGAAAATATTATATATCACAAAACATAGGTTGCTTTGATTTGTATAGATATCGTAGCAATATGAAACCACATGAAATATTATACAATTGGAATTACTATTGTTATAAAACACCTATATGGAATCAACGAATCAAACAATACAATGGTCGTCAATATTCTCTTAAAAAAACACTCAAATTCCCAGATGATAATATGTATGATTCATTTTATAATAAATATAATTATGAACCGGATGAACAAGACATTGAAACACAAGAAAAAAGCTTAATTACTATTGAAAAAACAAACATTAAATATTGGTTATCCTCTATATTTGATAACAGTATTTATTACGATAGTTTGCCAGATAGTATTTGTTATTAAAAAATTGAATTAAACTTTATTTTTTAATCTAATATATAATACAATCATGGTAAAGAACAAAACAGGTGGAAATAGACATAAAAAGATGGCTAGAAAAAATGTAAAAACAGGATTTATAAAACCAAAGATTCGTTTGGTCAAAGAAGAAGGAGAAATGTATGGAAAAGTAATAGAATTTTATGGGAATGGAGCTAAGGTTCTATGTAATGATAATAAAGAACGATTTTTAGTTATACGTAGAAAATTTAAAGGAAGAAACAAAAGGGATAATACCATTGCTATAAATACAATGGTAATGGTTGGTATAAGAGATTGGGAGTGTAGAGATCCAAAAAAAATACCAAAATGTGATTTGTTATTTGTATATGGTAGAGAACATATAAATGAATTGAAAAAACATGCAGAGCAATATGTTATTCCCGAAGATGTTAAAAAAGATGATGAAGAAAATAATGTTGATTTTGACGTTAATGCTGATAAAAACGAATTTCAAAATATCAAGCTAACTAATACGGTGAATCACGTTGATAGTAAAGAAGCTGTTATGGAAGAGGTGGTTGAAGATGTTGATTGGGATGATATTTAATTGGTTGGGTTATTGGATATATCTTCTTGTAAACTAGCCATAATTGCTTGTTGAATTTGTCTTTCTTCTTCTTCTTCATTATTTCTTACTAAATTACTCAATAAACTTCTATAAAATGTATTTTCTAATGAGGTTCTATTTCTCCATCGTGGTGTTGATAACTGTGAAATATATCTATTGTAATTTCGGAGAGATGTTGTGGTATTATTAGAAGGATCGGTTTCATTATTAGAAGGATCGCCTAATGTATTGTCTATATCTGTGACAAAACTACTCCATAAATTATCAACATTTTGCGATACATCAAGGTTTTGCGATACATCGACATTTTGTGATACATCTATATTATTACTTGATTGATCATACAATGGATTGGTTGTCCATACGACATCTGAAAGTAATTCAGGTTCATTGTTTCCTGATATATCAAAACTTTCTATCAAGGATGGAGTATCATCGTCGTATAATTCTGGCAAGTCATCTAACTCATCATCATGCAAATTTGTATTATCTATTTTAACTTCCTTATGAGGTAATTTATACCTACATACAGGACATATCGCATTTTCATTATTTAACCATTCCATTATACTATCTTCATCAAATACATGTTTACACGGTAATATGGCTATGGCATCATTCATTTCAAATGGTCCCTGTGTAATAGGACATTTATGTGTTTTATATTTTTCCGGGTCAAATTTATCAAACACAATTAAATCTTCACCTTCTTTTGATAAGACATTTTTAAATTTACTTTTTTCTGAAAAAGAGCGTTGAATAATTGAATTCAAATTTCTATCCCAATTTAAAACTGGTTGTATATTAGATAACGAATTATTTATTAGAACAGGATTATGAAATAAATTTTGAAAAATATTAGTTCTATTATTAATATTAGAAAAATTTGGCAAGGGTCGTGTTTGTTCAGTATTTATCATTGAAAATATATTATTGGTTAATGTAGCTAAGTTTTCATTTATTTCACTGACAGTTATTGTTTCTCCACTTATAGTCAAAAAATCATTATTATTATTATCGTCCATTAAAATATATAATAGAATAATATTTATATATTTTATTTTACAATTAAAAAATTTTTTAATGTATATTGTTTACCAATTTTGTTGTAAATTATCGCTATATCGTTCACTGTTTAATATTTCCATAATCTGTTGGAATGAAGTTGTGTTTTTTAATTCATCAAAACCTTTATTACAAAACACGTTAATCAATGTTGAATTATAACCACTAAGCATTGTCACATTTTGCTCATTGCTTAAACAAGGAAACCCATTCGTTTTTCTAAGATTCCAAAATAATATATGAGGAACATTATAAGGTTTTTTATATACAGATTGTAAACCTGCTTCGGAAAATTGATTTTTAATACTCTGGTATTGAGTATCCCAACCAGAAGTAATCGTATGATTGAATTGCATATCTGAAAAGATTGCCAAAACCATTTTTTCAACCTCATCTGGTGGAATATTATTTCTCACAATTGCATCTAGAATCATTTCCAACGCCCTTTGAAAATTTGTACTGCCACCCCATGGAATATCTCTTACTTTTTTAACCGTATCTACGAAATCATCGGTTTCATCCAAATGTACCCATCTAGGTTCACTTTCAAATGTTAAAATTCTATTGGAAAATGCCTCACTATTCTTTTGCGCGATACGAATACCCAACGCAATTGAATTATACAATGGCAATCCTTCATCACATTCCATAGAACCAGATGTGTCTACCATAGGAATAATATTTTTTACATTAAATGTCTCTTTGGAATTGTCTTCCCATTGAGCATTGATAGTTGTTTTTATGGCCAAATCTTCTCCATCATTTATCGCCTTATTATTATACATAATAGCATTTTTTACTAATTCATATGGATGACATCTTTTACCATGAACCTTCGCATTTCCTTTATTCAAACGAACCTCCTCCATATGCTTTTGGAAATTTTCTGCTCCTCTAACCCTATCATCTTTGTCTGAACGCGGTTGATTTTTTTTATCTTTATTATTAAATGCTTTCATATTTTTTCTCATACATTGTGTCGGAACACGATTATAATTAATCTTTGAATAACCACCATCACTACTACACATATAAATTTCGGTAGTTTCTAATTTTTTATTTAATTTGGACAAATTTTGCCTAAAATTTTTTGCTGCCTTTTCATAACTCGTTTTATATAATTCATTCGTATTCATATGAATGGTTCTAACATATTTTTTAAATATCCATCCAAACTTCTTCGACTTTTCACGGGGCATCCATTTGCCAAATAACGTAAACTCATTCTTATTTTCTTCAAAATTTTTCATATCATTTTCATATTGATTTTTATATAATTCCAAACAATACATAATTATTGGATGATTTTTATTGCCTGTTTCTTCCCTTACATAATTACACAAATACTTCAAATCTTTCCAACAACCCAATGGATGTACTTTTTCACCCTTGTTTGTTTCCAAATAAACCAACTGTTCAATCATTTTTTTCCATGGCTCTTTATACGTCGAATCTACCATCAATGTTGTATGAGATGTATTATACCAACACAAAATCATCATCAATGATAAACTATATTCTCCCTTACCATATACATCTCTTGTATTCATGAACATTTTATATAATGTAGTCCTCCAAAATAAAGATTCTTTCGACTTATCAACCGTTTTTCTCAAAAAGCTATTCAACATTTCCTTCAAGTCACTATGATCTTTTGAACGAACTAATTGAAAATAAAATTGTGATACTTTTTCTTGTGATAATGTTTTGTAATCCCAGGCATGTTGGACATGTCCGTTTTCACCAAAATTCAAAGCTGCGCTTTTGTCTAAACTAGATATTATTGCACTCATTCTTGTAATATAAATATAATCCCTTAAGTTGTTTTTAATATTAATTCAATTTTTTTCGTGTGCGTTTTTTTCCTGGTTTATGTATAAAAATTTTTTTGGTTTTTGAGTTGGATTTCTTTTTTTCATAAAATAATATATGTAAACTATTAATATTTTGAAACAAAGTTATTGTTTTTTCCCATGATATCTTGTCTATCATTGTTTCAATAAACATAAAATCATAACTATCCGAATTATATATATATTCTTGAACTTCATCTGGTTCCAATAGAACATTGTATTTGATTAAACTAATTGGTTTATATTTTTTATTTTTTATAAACATGTTTTTTTTTAATATTTCAATCAATAATGGTTTTGTTAATTTATTTTCATCCAAAATAAATTTTTCTTTTTTTGTTCTTATTATTTCATTATCTGAATTTATGTAAATGAAATATATATTCATGTTATCTTGACTTTCCTTGTAAAAATCTTTATATGGTTTGTCATCTGTTTCAAACTTTTCTTCCCAATTATCTAGTTCCATTTAATATTATAAAAAATAATATATTATCATATTAAACTCATCCTAAACTAGGAAAATCATCATTATTAAAATTAAATTCTGGTTTCTTTTCTTCTTTTTTTTCGGTATAATTCATAAAATTATTTCTATTATTATTTGGCATATTTTGTCGGTTAAAAGAACTATTATTTTTAAAATTATTGTTTTTAAAATTATTGTTTTTAAAATTATTTTCCATTTTTCTAGTATCATTACTTCTATCATTTGTAGATTTTCTACTATCATTACTTTTAAATGTGTTGGTTTTTAACACAGCAAATCTATTATTATTATCCATTGTATATTTATTAACTATTTTTTTAAATAAGTTAAAGATATAACTTAATTATTATTTGGGTAATCACCCAAGTTTCCTTACAGCCATAATATCCGGTGTAGGATTGTGTATTATAATTTCCCAATAATAGAATTAAAAAGTATTTGGTATTTGTTAGAAATACCAAAATACGATTAATACAGGAAACAGATAAATTGACTTATAAAATGTCTTTTATAATTACTATATAAATGACATTCACAATGTGTATTCCAAGAGTTCATAAAAGCATCAATAAAGAAAAAGTAAAAAAGGTGTTTGAACAATATAATTTTGGCGATCTATATAAAATTGTAATTCTTGAAAATAATTATTTTAATAAAGTATTCATACATTATAATTCGTTATACAATAACAAAAACACACAATTAATATTAAAAATGTTAGATGAAAATAAATATTTCAATATTATTTATGAAAAACCATGGTTTTGGAAATGTTATAAATTTCATGATAAATCTAATAGGTAAATCATTTCTTTAATTTTTTTTTTCTCTTCTTTTCTTTTATAATTTGCAATTCCTTTCATTTTATTATATGTTTTATGTTCTACGGGAAATTTGATTAAATTTCCATATTTTTTAAGTATTGTTTCTAATTTATTTGGCGGAATAATACCTGTATTATTGTATGATATCATAATATTTTTTGCTTTGGTATTTTTAATTAAAGTTTCAAAGGCTTTCTCTGCGTTTTTTGTACTATTATATGGTGATAATACCCAATTTTTTGGTTGTCCTCTAAATGTGTCAGGTATATCTTTATTTATATCCCATTCGTTTATTATATCTAATAAAAAATAAAATATCGAATATGGATGTTTGTTATAAGGTGGATCATAATACATAATATCAACCGTTGGTATTTTTTGAACCCATTCATTTACATCCTGGCGATAGGTATGAATTTTTGCTTTTTTTTCAGAAAACAAAGGCATTTCTAAAACAATCTTTTTAGTTATTCTTTTAATATCAGTTCCTGTTTTTCCTCCATATTTCCCTTTGTTATTCTCCTTATAATAAGCAGCGAAATGACCACTTGTATTCGTATGAACACTACATTTAACCAATAATGGTCCTAGTAAAAATGGTCGATATTTTTTGGGTAATTTTTCTATAAAAAATCTATAAGCATCTATTCGTTTTCCATTTTCATATGTAAAGTATACTCTGTCTGTTTTTTTTATTGTTTTGGAATGAGGTGCCCAATATTTCTGGATATATTTTGGAACATCATTTGATGGATTATCAGCAAATTTATTTGCTTGATCTATATATTTTTTTATTTTTTTTTTGATAGTTGTTGATGGATTCGCCAGGTAACAATCACTCAATGTTTTACTATAACCAGCCGTATCATTAACATATAATTCATTGCAATTTTCCTTTAATAATCTGGATACTATACCAGAACCAGAAAAACCTTCTGCTATTTTTATATTTGAACCTAGATTTAATATATCTATTATATCTTGAATATCGCCGATAACTTTTCGTTTATTTCCCATGTATGTTATTATTTGCTTTTTAAAATAATCTTTATTCATTATTATTATACTTTATTTTTTTAAAGATAAAAAAATGTATTAATTTATTAATCCATATATTCATCCTCTGTTAGTGTTGTTAATCTAATGTATCCTTTATTCGCATCATAATGTATATGGTGTGGTTTTATTTGTTTATCATTGTCTATTTTAATCGTATGTAATTGTTTGGTAAATAATTTTTGTTTGTTTCTATAAATATTTATTCTAGCTAAAGTAGATTTTGATTTTGCTTTTTTTCCTGTTAATTTTATTAAATATACAAATATATTTTTAGGTTTAACTTGTGGTTTTGCTATATGTTCAGGAATATCATGTATTTTCATCAAATGATTTTGTAAATGTGCTTTTTGCGAAAATCCCTTTTCACAAAATCTACAGTGAAATGGTTTATTACATTCTTGCGTGTGTTTAGCATGTATATGGTTCTCCAATATACATTTCGGTCCTGTTGTTTCATAATTACAATGTGGGCAACAATGAACTGTTTTTCTTTGTTTTTTGTTTTTTCGATAATAAGCGGTGTTTGCTGCTAGTTTTTTTTTTGGCTTTCTTACCTTAATAGATGTCATTAATTGTTGTATTTAAAAAAGTATAATTCTTATTCAATTTTTTATTACTACACCTATTGCATACTTGTTACACTCTCTCGTATTTGGATTTTCTATAACAATATAATTCATCTGTTCAATGGGATTTATTTTAATAGAGGATACGGGTGTAATTGTTGGGATAATTGATATAGGTATAACTGAGGTTGTTCTTGTGGATGAACTTGATATTTTTTTTGAAATAAACTCATAAACTTTAATACAACATAATATTGTTTCTCCGGTTATTTTTAATAATAAACCCGCAGCAAATACTACCAATATTATTATCATTGTTCCAATAAATGCTTCTGCCCAAAAACTCATCTTAATTACAATAATAAATCTATAGTAAAGTATTTTCAATTTATTTTCTTCTAGAAGACAAAGATATATTATGATATATATAGATAAATGGATAAATGGAATACAGATGATAAAATTTATCATGCTAAACAAGAAATATTAATTCTAGAAAATTTATTGAAAGACGCAAAATGTAGGTTATCAGATGTTCAAGGATATGATGATGATAGTTGGTGGTATATGTCATTTGTTAATTGGATGTGGGAATATTTAAATAAATAATACTTATTCAATATATATGAAATTTATTAGTAATAGTGGTGAAGTAAATAAAAAAAAAGACAATACTTTTAATATAACTTTTAATAAGTACGATCAATACTCTTATTTGTGGGATAATTTATATTTTACAGACATAATTGAAAAGAAAGCAATAAATAAAAAAATTACATATACAATTAAAGCACATGAAGTAATGACGTTAAAGGTTTATTTACAAAATAATTATTTTTCTTATTCCGATGGATTGCTATTTTTTAATATGATTTCACAACAATTATTTACTTTAGATAAAAATAATGTAGGTATTTCTCATTTTGATATTGAAGATATTGTTGTTGTAAAAGACGTAAATAAAAATAATTTATTTTATTTTGTAAATATTTCCAAAATAATACCTAAAAAAAATAATTTATTAGAAATATCGAGCCCCTTTAATAAAAAAAATCAATTTTTATCACCAGAAATGAAAAATATTAATACAATACCAAGTAAAATTACAAAATATTCATCTTGTTATAGCCTGGGGATTTTAACTATATATGGATTTTTAAAAGATAAACAAAAAACTATAAATGAAAATACATTTGATGATGCTGTAGGTTTTTTAGGATTAAACAAATTGTTTTATAGTTTAAAACGATCAATCAAAAATTTACCAAAAGATAGAAAATTATTATATATTTAATTTCTCTTATTAAATTATAATATGTCTATTGTAGTATTGAAAAGAAAAGCTGAAAGAATGAGTAGAAACGCATCTAAAGGTAAATTTCGTTTAAATATGAGTAATCAGGGTAAGAAATCAACATGCGCCCATGCTTTACCTACGCCCAAACCAGCACCACAAAAATCATATAATAATTATTTAAAACATAAAGTTCGTTATTGCACTTGTCCAGGAGATGATGTTGCTGTAATTGATAAATATGGTCAGGGAGGACAAGTTGTTGTAAGAAAACCAGAAATGACATCATCAGAATATTTAGAGAACAAAAAAGCAACTCATTTATCTTTAGGTTGTATGGATGAAAAAACCACATATAATGTCGCCGTTGCTCCAAACAGTCAAAATGTAAATAAATTTTTTATAAACAATACAGTTCAAGGAACGATTGAATTACAAAGAAGTAAGTTATATGAATTTAAATTTCACCATAATAATGTTTCGCATCCATTTTATTTAACTCTTGGGGCTGCTAATTCCACCGATAAATATATTGATGGTGTTATGGTTTATAATAATTCAAGATTAGTTATAAAAGTTCCAAATGATGCTCCAAATACATTGTATTATAATTGCGGTAGTCATGCTGGTATGGGTGGAACTATTAATGTCATTACAAAAACGGTTGCCAAATGTCAGGAACAACCACCAGCTACGATTTCAAGTATTGTTCAACGACCACGGTCACAAGAACATTGTGTTACTAGAATACAACCTGCTCCAGGAAATGGAAGGAATTTTGTTGGAAAAGGTGCAAGTAATAAAAGAGTTTGTTTAACAACAAAAAAAGGTTTAACAGTTATGTCAGCTAGTGATAAAATTGCCAGAGTTAAAGCCCGTCGCGCTTGTTTATTAAATAATGAAAGTTATGAGCAACCATTACCAAAAAAAGCAGGATGCACAACATCAATATAAATTGAATTGATTTAAACAAATATAGTTTAAATAAATTATAATGTTTGAACATAGATATGACCTAAAAATAAAAATTATAAATAAAGACGTTTATGAATATTATAAAAATATTGTAAACACATATGAAAATAAATATAAAAATCATCCAGATAGTGGGTTTGATTTGATTTCACCATATAATACTGCTGAAACTCATAAGGATGGTGATACTGCCCTTATAGATTTGGGAATACAATGTAGCTTGACAAAAACAATTCCTTTGGAAAATGGCAATGTATTGAAATCTCCCTCTCCATTTTATTTATATACAAGATCAAGCATATATAAAACTAGCTATCGTCAAAGTAATAATGTTGGTATTATTGATAGTGGTTACAGAGGAAATTTGATGGCAGCCATGGATTATCATACAAATTTGGGTAGAAAAAGTGAAGAAAGAGAGATTAAAGCTGGTAATAGATATTGGCAAATATGTACTCCTACCCTAGAACCAATATACAACGTTCAAATCGTAGTCACATTGGATGAAACACATAGAGGTAGTGGTGGACATGGTTCAACTGGTGTATAATCAATTTTTATAGGATTTAATTTATTATTTTTTACTAACTCGTTCGTTAATCTTTTTTTATTTATAATTATTTTTTTTTTATAGACTCGATTACAAGATTTACACAAATAAGCATAACATACATATTTTGTTTTTTTTTCGTATAATTTACATAAAAATATGGTATGTGAGGTAATTACATCACAATTATAACAAGGTTGTAACCACCCATGCTTTGGTAAATTACAATCTGTAAGTTGTCTATATAAATAAATTTCTTTTATTATTTTACTTCCCATAATTAAATTATTATAATACTTTACTATAATAATTTAGCGCCAATAACGTGATAATCCATATCCTATTGTATTTCCTGTTATTGCAAAATATGTTCCCATAGTTGTTCCCATAATGCTCATAATAGCCAATTCTTTCCAGTCTAAGTTATTTCTTGTTGTTCCCAAAATACCAATAGCGCTTGATGCTGCTGCTGATATTCCCACAATTATAGGAATATAGGTAAGAGTATGTAGACTTGATTTCAAATGTGTGTTCATCATAGTATTAAATTTTATTTTATTTTCACGATTTTAAATTTATTTCTGCTTTCTGGGTGAAGAATTGGTTTTATTAATTTCCATAATACGGTTGTTAATTTTGATTTACTATAGACATAACAGATCTCCATAATTTCTTTTGGGAATGCCTTGTCTAAAAATTTATTAACTCGTTTGAAAAATGTTAGTGAAAAATTATCACGGGTTGTTCCCACCATATTCACGTGAACAATTATTTTATTTTCATTGTTATACTTTTTACATATTTTCAAAGCTTGTAATATAACAAACATGTTATATTGTATAAATTCAGGTTCTTTATTTTTATATTGTGGATTATTAAATTGCGTTAAATCTATAATAATGTGTCCTTTTTTGTTGCGTTCTTCTACCGACATAAATGTTTTATATTTCTTTTTCAGTGATTCATAATCATTTTTATTCATTAAATAATAAAAATATTTTATAAACTCATATTTAACTAAATATTTTAAATTTTTTTGTCTATAATTATTATAATGTCTGAAAAAAAAGCTAAAGATTTAGAAGTCGAAATAACTGTTGAAAAAAGTAGTGAAACAAAAAATGAATTATTTGATCAATGTTATCAACTTTTGAAATTAAAAACAAATAACACTGAAATTAATATTACTAATATCATGGATATTGTTAAATTTTCTATGGAAGTTGTAGAAACAAGCAAAGCTAAAGGAAAAGAACAAAAAAATTTAGTTATAGAATTGGTTGAACAAATAGTGAGAGATGCTCCTATTTCAGATGATAAAGAAAAGTTTTTATTGGATATGATTAGTAATGGAGTTTTATCACATACAATTGATTTAGTTATCGATGCGTCTAAAGGTAATCTTAATATTAATACCGTTGGCAAATATGCAAAAAATGTAGGAAATTCATGTTTTTCTGCTTGTTTTAAAAAATAAATTTATTTTTAATTAATATTATAATTATTTTATAATATTAATGAACTACTACACTATCATGGAAATATCTACTCATAATAAATTGGATGACTGTTGGATATATGTCAATAATAATGTTTATAATGTTACAACATTCGTTAAAAAACATCCAGGCGGTTTAAAATCTATAATTAAATATGCCGGGAAAGATTGCGGTATACATTATAATTTTCATACTAAAATAGGTAAAAAAACATGGGAGAAATATAAAATTGGGGAAATTAAAAATATGGAAATTAAAAATAATAATTGTTGTATTATTAACTAGCGTATAAATTGGTCCAAGCTAAAGCAGTTTTGTCATATAAAACACGATTATCTTTATATTGGTCTGCTATTTCTGGTACCAATGGATCATCCGGATTTGGTTCATCTAATAATGAGCATATTGAAAGCAACACTTTTGATACTGTTAGAGCAGGACTCCAATTATCTTTTAATATATCCAAACAAATTCCACCACTACTATTTATATTTGGATGATATATTCTTGTTTTAAAATACACTTTCGGTGGTTTAAAAGGATAATTCGATGGAAAATCAATTTCTAAAAAAAACACACCACCATTATAAGGTGTTCCTTCTGGACCCATTATCGTCGCGGTCCATTTAAATAAATCATCGCCCTCTGGTCCAGCACTACAATTTGTTGGAGGGTCCGTTTGTATATCTTGTAATTCTCTAGATATTCTTTTAGATGCCATTGGTAAAATTGTGTTTTTATTTTTATGTTCTTTTTTAAATATCAAATAAATTGACTTTAAAACATTGATTTTAATTATATCAAAATGTTAAGTCTTAAAAGCGAAAACGCATTAGTAAAAAATTTGTTTGTTGAAAATATTAACTGTCATTATGAATTTCAATATTATAATAAATACAATCAATTATATAGTTTACAATGTGTGAAAGATATAGAAGATCAAAATAAATTTACATTTACATTCCCTATAAAAAACAAACCATATAGTTATACTACCTCTATTTATGGAATAGACAACGCAAAAGAATATATTGATGATATTGTTCAGAATTATATTTGTGAATAAAAAACAAAAAACAGGTATTACATCCTGTTTTTTATTTTTTATTTAATTACAATTATATTCAACCATTATCTTACGTTTCATATTTTGAACCGCTAAACAATAATTATCAATAGTTTTCCAATCATCACTAAAATTTTCCATCGCCAAATGCCATACACTTACCTTTTCAGCTTTTTGGCCTATTCTATGCGCTCTAGCAATTGCTTGATCTTCAATTGCTGGATTCCAATGTGGACTTGTGAAGAACACTTCTGAATAATTTTGTAAGTTCAATCCCTCTGCTCCTGCTTTAATTTGTATAATCAAAACATCTGGTTCCAAATATTCATTTATTTTTTTATATAAAACGGTTGGTAATGATGATTTACATTTGACAACCGCGCGAGACAACCATTCTGTATTAGGACTCAATAACATACGTTTCTGTTTTCTTTTTGTCTGTCCATTCAAAATATCGGTTGTAAAACCCTCTTTATTAAGCATCCATTGTATCATCCTAATTTCATCTGTAAAATTACAAAACACTATTTTTCTTTTCTTTTTACCCCGCTCTTTAATGATTTTTACTAATTTATTAAGTTTACTACTTTCAGGCATTGGTTTATCAAAATCTACATGAAATGGTATCTCGCCAATCATTTGTTTTTTCAAAACCGCATTTGTAAATAGTCGTGGCATTATACAAAACTGCTTAGCACGAATACATTGACCGAAGAAATATTCTCCTACCAACATAGCTATAATTCTATCTACATTTTCTGGTGTAATTGCGTTAGGTAGATCTGAAACAAAACTATGAACTTGTTTTGCCATATTTATTTCATTATTATTCCACGCTATTTTAACATGATTAACCTCTAATTCTGGCAACTCGTCCGCCAAAACATCTGCTTTTCTACGGCGCAAAAGCCATCTCTTAGTTAAACGATCAATACCTACTTTTGTTGAAGCACAAAATTCACCTGGTGAAATACCTATTAAACTACATAATGTTTTAAAATCACCGTTACAATTTTGTATTGGTGTCCCTGTTACCATCCATTTTATAGGACTTTTTAACATAGAAATACCACGGGTTGTACTTGAACGACTATTCCGCATGTTGTGTGCTTCATCAAATATAATGCGACCCCATTTTGTATTGCGTAACGCTTTTTTATGATATGGACAATTATAAGTGGGTTTACCAAAATTTTTATGTCTCATTAACATACCATAACTAGTAACTACTACCTGTGGTTCAACGAAATCATTTTTTTCTGGTAAATTTCTAATATAATTATTTACACTAGTGTAACCTTTTGTCATGCTAGTTACCTTCCAAGCTTTAATTCCACAATGTTTTTTCAATATATCGACCCATTGATCGACCAAAACTGGTGGAACGACAATGAGCGTTTTTTGTTTAAAATTTTTTAAAATAGCAGCACACATAAGTGTTGTCTTCCCTAATCCCATATCATCACCAATGATACCGCCCATATTTTCATTCAACTCCTTATTCATTACCCACTGATAGCCTTCAAACTGATGCTGTTTGAAATCCCATCCAGTTTGGGCTATGAAATTTTGGAATTGTTCTTGTTGTACGATTGACATGTTTATTGATTTTCAATGCTATGTCTATAGTATAATGTGAATATACGATAGACAAAAAATATTTTTTGCAATCAATTTTTCAAAAATGGTATAAAACCCTATTTTTAACGCCTTTTTGTGCGCTTTTTACGACGCCGACGACGTTTCCTTGATTTTTGACCTTGTTTATTTTTTTTTGTTTTTTGATTTAATTTATTATAATCATGTTTTGATTTGTTTTGCTTTTTGTGCTGTTTTTTTAATTCTTTATTTGCTTTTTCTATGGCTGCTTTTATAGTTTTAATTTCATCATCTACCATGCTTGC
>MDSW01193904.1_pt1 | contig 15108 bp, 15 predicted proteins | sample 811171 | NCBI WGS metagenome assembly MDSW01 (sample SAMN05326641, study PRJNA326480) | marine metagenome | isolation source: seawater | place: Atlantic Ocean: North West | collected 2012 | reverse complement strand
TTTAAGAAAGAAAGTATAGATGGAATTATTTATGACTTAGGAACTTGTTCTACTCATTTAGATAATCCTAAAAGAGGATTTAGTTTTAATAAAGAAGGTCCTCTTGATATGCGTTTTAACAATAAAATCGGTATTCCTTTTTCGAAATGGCTTGAAGATGCAAGGAGGAATGAAATTTCAGAAGTGCTCTATAAGTTTGGTGATGAAAAGCATGCTAAATTAATTGCAAATGCAATAGATAGTGCTAAAAAGAAATATCCAATTTCAACTACTCTAGAATTAGCAAAAATAATTAAAGATGTTTATCCAGAAAAGCATAACAAAATTCATCCAGCTACCAAATCTTTCCAAGCATTTAGAATATTAATAAATAATGAACTTGATGAGCTAAAAATATCCTTAGAAAATGCTGAAGAAATAATTAAAAGAAATGGCTTTATAGTAACAATAGCTTTTCATTCTCTTGAAGATAATATAGTAAAGAATTTTTTTAGACCAACAATAAAATCATTCCCAAAAGATATACCTATAAACAATGAAGAGCTAAGGAAATTTAAATGTATTGCGAAGAAGATTAGAGCTTCTGATAATGAAGTCAATAAAAATCCAAGATCTAGAAGTGCAATCATGAGAGTATTTCAAAAGTTATGATAAGAAAGAGAATGATAATAAATATTATTGTATTACTGGTTGCAGTTTTCATACTGAGCATGGAAAAGATAAAACTTTCATGGGAAGTTAGAACATTACATAATAATTATGAAAACCTACAAATTGAAAATCAAAACCTTAAAGATTTAAATATAAAGCTTTTAACTCAATCCAATATCGAGAACTCTCCCGGGACTATAGAAAAGATAGCTAAAGAAAATCTAGGTATGGTTAAGAAGAAACCTAAGATAATAGAAATAAATGAATAATAAGAATACATTATTGAATTGGAGATTTGTTTTAATTTTATCAAGCATAGTTGCTATGTTGGCTGCAATTATTTTTAAGATATTTTATATACAATTTTTTGATAGCGATTTTCTACAAAACGAAGCTAATAAGAAATATATAAAGTATAAAGAAGTAAATTCGGTTAGAGGAGGTATCTTTGATAGAAATAACTTCCCTTTAGCTGTCTCAATATTGAATTATGATCTATATGCATTAAAGGGTTTTAATAAATCGCAGCTTCTAGCATTAGCAGAGGTAATAGACCTGAATGTAGATGTTATAGAAGACTCTTATACAAAGAAGACAATCTTGAAAAAGAGTCTTTCAAATGAAGAAGTTTTAGATATAAAAAGTCTAAAACTAGAAAATTTTGAAATTGAAATAAGGCATAGCAGGCATTATCCTTTAGGAGATCAGATAGCGCCTCTGATTGGATTTTATGGCAAAGATGGAGCGCAAGAAGGACTAGAAAAAAGTTATGATAAAGTTCTTTCAGGCATAAATGGTAAACAAAAATTTTATAAGAATGCTAAGCAGGAAATCATTTCTGAACCAATTGAGGTTATAAAGTCAGTAAAGGGAGAAGATTTACATTTAACAATTGATGCGACCTTGCAATTTTTTGCATACAAATATTTAGTAGAAGCTATTACTGACAATAAAGCTAAAGCAGGAACTGTTGTAATTCTTGATAATAAAAAGGGTGAGATTCTTGCAATGGCAAGTTACCCATCTTATAACCCAAACCATCCTCAAAGAAAAATCCAAAAAAACAGAGTTTTAGTAGATGCATATGAGCTTGGGTCTGTTTTGAAACCAATAGTATTATCAAAAGCATTTGATAATGGTTTATTTTTGCCCAATGAGTCAATAGAAATTCCAAGAAGACTTAACCTGGATGATAAAATTATTGTGGATTCTAAAAACCATGAAAGATTAACACCAAAAGAAATAATTGCTGTTTCCAGTCAAGTTGGGGCTTCAATGATAGCTTTAGAATTGGGCTATGAAGAATTAAAAAAAAATTATTATGATTTTGGATTTACAAAACCAATATCATTAAATTTTCCATCAAGCACTTTTGGCTATATGAATGCAAAGCAGAAGGTTTCTGATAAAGAACTTGCAAGTTTAGGTTATGGCTATGGAATAGAAATAAGTCCTTTTCAAATGGCATCTGCATACTCTGTATTTGCAAATAATGGAGAACTTAAAGATTTTCAAATTTTTAAAGATCAAGAGGTTACATCAAGGAAAATTATTTCTACTGATTCTGCATCATATATTCTTGATGCTTTGACAGAAGTAGTAAAAGATGGAACTGGAAAGAATGCAAACATAAAAGGTTTCTCTGAAGCAGGAAAGACTGGGACAGCGCATCGAATTGGAGGAGGTTCTGAGTATGCAGAAGATCTATATATAGCATCTTTTGTTGGTATTACTCCAGTTAGAGATGAATCTTTAACAATCTTTGTATCAATAGATGCTCCTGGATTAAATGCTTATACAGGTGGCGCAGTCGCAGCCCCAGTTTTTGCAAAGATTGCTGAAAGTTCGTTAAATCATTTAGGATACTTTCAGGATGAATGAGTTAGAAGAAATTTTAGGAATTAAATTTCCTGAGGGGACAATTATATCTGGTGTAACAAATTCGACAAAAAAAATAAAAAAAGATTATATTTTTTTTGGACTCCCTGGAACTAAAAAACATGGTAGCAAATATATTGATAGGGCTCTAGAGCTTGGTGCTTCAATAATTGTTCACAATGACCCTAAGTATCATTCAAAAGAAGAAAATATTTTCTTTATTCAGGATTTATATGAATTCCATCCAATAATAAATCCAATATCTGATTTATATGATGAAAATACAGGGAGTAAACATTTTAGATTTCTAGAGAAATTTTATGATATATACAATATTAATCAGATAGGTTCAGATATAAAATTTCATGGATTCACAGGCACAAATGGAAAAACAACATCAGCAAACCTTTGCCATCAGATCTTCTCTCATCTTGGATTTAATACTTTGTATATTGGAACTTTAGGAGTTCAGTTTAATAATAATGATATCAATAAATCTTTAATCTCAAAAACAACACCAGATATTTTTGAATTGTTTGAGATTTTAAACTTTTATAATTTTAAAGAGGGAGAAATATGTATAGAGTTGTCTTCGCATGCGCTTGATCAAGATAGACTTCATGGAGTTCGACTCGAATATGCAGCGATAATGAATATTGAAGAAGATCATCTAGATTACCATGGCAATCTTCAAGACTACGCTAATTCTAAATTTAAAATATTGGGTATGCTGAGGCCTGATAATTTTTGGATAGATCCTGATTCAAAATTATTAATAAAATATTTAAATAAATTTTTTATTGATAATGACTACTCTGAGCCTAAAAAAGAAATTGAGAAACATTCATTAGCATTTGAAAACTTATATAAAGATGATAAAAAAACATTTTTTCATCTTGATATCAGCAATCCAGTTACTACTAAAATCATGGATGGTTATCGAGTTTCCAATAGATTAGGAGCTCGTAATACATCTCACAAATTTTTAACAACCTTATTTCCATATTTTAATATTAAGAATCTAATGTTTGCTTTAATTCCAATAATGTTAAAAGATACAAAAAGTCGTTTAAATGATGGGCTAAATGATTTAAGTTATTTAAGACTTCCAAAAGGAAGAATCGACCTTATTGAGGGCATCGCAAAAAACGTAATTATAGATTATGCGCATAATTTAGATGCATTTGAAACTGTTTTATCTTCCATTAAAGAAAATTATGATAATTTGATTATTGTTTTTGGCTGTGGTGGAGATAGAGATAAGCTAAAGAGATCAAAGATGATGAGATCCGCACTTAAACATTGTAAAAATATTATTTTTACCTCAGATAACTCAAGAAGTGAAAGTTTTCAAGATATATTTAAAGATGCTGCTAGTGGAAATGACGTAGATGATGTAATTGTTATTAATGATAGAAAAGAGGCCATTATTCATGGGAGTAAATTAATAGGAGATAATGATTGTTTATTAATTCTTGGAAAAGGGCATGAAGAAACACAAGAAACTGATGGAAATATTGAGCATTTTAGTGACTATGAGGTAGTTCATGAAATTTATAGCTAATACATCTGATTTGAGTAAATATCTTGAAGTTGCTATTACTAAAAACGAAACCATTAAAAATATTTCAACAGATACAAGGACCATACAAAAAGGCTCAATGTTTATTGCAATTAAGGGTAAGAATTTTGATGGAAATGACTTTATTGATGACGCATTAGATAAAGGGGCTATTATCGTTTTAGCAGATAATAAGCATTTAAAAAATAATAAAAACGAAAAAATTATCTACGTAAGAGATTCAATACTTGCATTAAAAAAAATATCTAAGAATATTCTCAAAAAATATAATGGTAATGTGGTAGCAATTACAGGCAGTAATGGTAAGACAACCACAACAAATCTTATTGCTAAAACACTAAGAAATAATTCTAAAACTCTTAAAAATTTTAATAATGAAATAGGAGTACCTCTTAGTATTATGAATGCATCTCCTAAATCAAAACATCTTGTGCTTGAGATAGGCGCTTCAAAATTTAAAGATATTGATTATTTAAGCAAAATTTTACAGCCACATATAGGCGTTATTACAAACATTGGAAATTCTCATTTAGAAAAATTAAGAAATATTAGCGGGGTGTTTAAAGTTAAGTCAGAAATTATAAAAAACATGCGAAAAGATGGAATTTTAATTGTACCTAATGATAATAAAAATCATTTAGATAAATGGAAAAAAATGAGATCTGATTTAGAGGTTATATCATTTGGGATGAGAAAAGATTCTGATTTTTATGCTACAGGAATTACTATTAAATCCAATGGATTGTCATTTGCTATTTCTTCAAAATTAATTAAAAAGCCTATTAAAATTAATACATTATTAGAGGGAGAGCATAATATTAATAATATTTTGGCAGCATTCGCAGTTAATTATTGTCTAAAAAATGATTTAAGCAGCTTCTCAAAATCCTTAAGCTCAAATAAACTTAAAAATTTGAGACAAATAAAGTCAAAATGGATTAAAGGATCGACTTTAATTGATGATACTTATAATGCAAACCCTGACTCAACTAAGAAATCTATAGATTTATTAAGCAATTATAAGAAAAAAACTGTCTTAGTATTAGGTGATATGTTGGAATTAGGAAGAAATAAAAATAGACTTCATAAAGAAGTTGGTAAATATGCTAAGCAAAAAGGCATAGATGTTTTGATTGGCTTTGGTAGTCTAACAAAACATTCAATAAATGGTTTTGGCAAAGAGGGCATTTTTTTTAATAGTGAAAAAGCTTTAAAAGCATATTTAAAACAAAACATAACTTCAAAAGATGTTATCTTAATCAAAGGCTCTAGAGGAATGAAAATGGAGAGATTTAAAAATGTTTGAATATTTAGGTACAACTCTAACTTCAGTAGATCCTGGATTTGATGTTTTAAGATATTTAACAGTAAGAACCATTGGAGGAACTGTAACAGCTTTGTTAATTTCTATATTTATGGGACCTTTAATTATTAATTTCTTAAAATCGATGCAATTTGAGCAATATGTTAGGGAAGACGGACCCAAGTCACATTATAAAAAAACAGGAACCCCAACTATGGGAGGCCTTATAATATTATCTTCTCTTATAATTTCGACTCTATTATGGGCAGACCTTGGCAATAGGTATATATGGGTGGTCTTGGGAGTAACGGTTGGTTTTTCATTGATAGGCTTCTTTGATGATTATCTAAAGATTAAACACAAAAGTTCTGATGGACTATCTTCCAAACAAAAGATAGCTTTTCAATCCATTATCGCTCTTATTTCAATGTCTTATTTATATTATTCTGCTGAAATTATTCCAGAAACATCCTTTATCGTTCCATTTTTTAAAGATTTAATTATCCCAATGTCACCATATATATTTATATTTACTGGTATGTTTGTTCTCATAGGGTCTTCAAATGCAGTAAATCTCACAGATGGTCTCGACGGACTTGCAATTTTGCCATCAGTTTTAATTGGTGGCGCATTAGGTTTAATCGCATATGCAATGGGTAACCAGTTAATTGCAGATTATCTATATTTACCTCATCTTCCGCTTTCAGGAGAATTAATAGTATTTTGTGGTGCCCTTATAGGTTCTGGAATAGGTTTTTTATGGTACAACACATATCCTGCACAAGTTTTTATGGGCGATATAGGGTCTTTAGCTTTAGGAGCAATTCTGGGAATAATTGCAGTTATCTTAAGACATGAATTGGTTTTTGCAATAATGGCAGGAGTATTTGTAGTAGAGACTTTGAGTGTTGCTATTCAGATTATCTCTTATAAAACTAGAGGTAAAAGAGTATTCCTCATGGCTCCAATTCATCATCATTTTGAGTTGAAAGGCTGGGCTGAGCCTAAAATTATTGTACGTTTTTGGATTATCACACTTGTATTAATTCTCTTAGCTTTAGCAACTCTTAAATTAAGGTAAGTTAATGAAGTCTCTTATATATGGTTATGGGGAGACTGGTAAATCATTTGAAAGATATTTAATTAAAAAAAATTTAGATTTTGAAATATACGATCAAAATATTATTAAATATAATAAAAAATGTGACTTAAGGAAGTTTGATCAAATTTTATGTAGTCCCGGCATTCCATTAAAAACATTTAATCAAATAAGTAAAATCAACCAGAATGTAATTACAGATGTAGATATTTTTTTTAATGAAGATGATTCAATTAAAATAGGCATTACTGGAACTAATAGAAAAAGTACAACTGCTTTTCACCTTCAACAGTTATTTGAAAATTTCGATGCTGCAAATTTAATTGGAAATATAGGAAATACCATGCTTGATTTTATTAATAATGGTAAGAATTACTCAATAATAGAGTTATCTAGTTTTCAACTTAATAAAATGACAGAAAATAAATTAGATTACGGAATTTTGTTAAACATCGATATTGATCATATTGACTATCATGGAAATTTTGAAAGCTATAAAAAGGATAAAGAAAAGATTCTTTTAGCTAAAAATAGTATTTCATATGAAACAGACCCCTATAAATTATTTGAATGGATTACAAAAATTAAATCAGAAAAAATTGAATTGAAGAATCTTCCATTCAGATGTCAAAAAATATCAGAAAATATAATTAACGACTCAAAATCTACTAACTTTCATTCATTATCATATGCTTTAAATAAAGCTAATAATTTATTCAAAAACTCAGAATATATTTTAATAGTATGTGGAGACCCTGCTAAAGAAGGGCATAGAAAGATCTCTATTGAAGGCCCACAAGAGATTTTTATTTTTGGAAATCATCGTAGAGAGTTAGAAAGATGCATAAAGCATTCAAAAAAAACTATTTACAATTCTTTAGAAGATATATTTAATTTTATTAAAGCAAATAAAGATTATAAAAACATACTTTTTTCACCCGGCTACCCAAGCGGAAAAGATTTTAAAAATTTTGTTGAAAGAGGAGAGTGCTTTAATCAATTTATAAAAACTCATCTATGAATATTGATAAGAATGACATTCTAATTACATTACCTCTAATAGCTTTATTGCTTATAGGAATAATCATGGTTACTTCTTCAAGTATTTATATTGCTGATAACAATCAATCGAATCCTTTTTACTTTGCCAAAATGCAAAGTCTTTTTATTGCTATAGGGATATTGGCAATGATCTTTTTTTTAATATTGCCTTCAAACTTTCTTTATAAAACAGATTGGATATTTATGTTGATTAGCATTGTTTTATTAATTGCTCTTTTTTTACCAGATGTTGGAACAAGCGTTAATGGAAGCACAAGGTGGATTAGAATAGGGCCTGTTGGTATTCAACCATCAGAAATATGTAAATTTAGTCTAATTTTGTACATTTCAGGATATTCTGTTAGAAGAATGTCTGAAATCAATTCTTTGAGAAGTTTTATAAAACCTTTAATTTTATTATTTGTGATTTCAATTTTAATTATGTTTCAGCCAGATCTTGGATCCACAGCCATAGTATGTGCTTTGGTTGTCGGAATACTTTTTTATGCAGGCATATCTTATTCTCAGCTAGGACTCTTAATTTTATTAATCTCTCTTCTAGGTTATTTAGCAATAACAGAATCACCAATGAGATTAGCTAGAATATTAGCCTTTACTGATCCATTTGCTCCTGAGGTAGTTCAAGAAGCGGGATGGCAATTATCTAATTCTTTGATTGGCATTGGTCAGGGTGGGTGGTTTGGAGTTGGATTAGGTAATAGCATACAAAAAAGCTTCTTTTTACCAGAGGCTCATACGGATTTTATTTTTGCAATATTAGTAGAAGAACTGGGCGCTATAGGAGGGCTTTTTTTAATCACATTATTTGTAATTTTACTTGTAGGATTAATATCAATCTCATTTGACTCATTTAAGAAGAAACGTTTTTTTCAAGGATATGTAGTTTTTGGAATATTTCTTCTGATATCAATTCAAGCATTTTTTAATATTGCAGTAAATATAGGACTGGTGCCTACAAAAGGACTAACACTTCCTTTTATTAGTTATGGAGGTACTAGTATTATTATAATGCTTTCATTGATAGGAATCGTATTAAGAGTCAATAATGAAAATAAATTACTTTAGACTATGAAATTTTTAATTGCAGCAGCGAAAACAGGAGGTCATGTGTTTCCTGCTTCAGCAATAGCTCAATCCTTGGTTAAAAAGAATCATGAGGTTATTTTTCTTGGAACAGGGAGCGAAATTGAAAAAAATGCTTATAAAGATATTGAATCAAAGACATATAATATTTTCATAGAAGGTTTTCGTGGAAGTAAATTAGTTAATAAATTAAAGTTTATATATCAAACTTTCATAAATATTTTTAAAGTTATTAAGATAGTTAATGAAAATAAAATAGATTCAATGATTGGTTTTGGTGGTTTTGTAACCGTTCCAGCTGGAATTGCATGCTGGTTAAAAAGAAAACCAATATTCTTACATGAACAAAATGCTGTATTAGGTTCTGCAAACAAATTATTATCAAGAATATCTAAGATAAATTTTGTTGGATTCCCAATAAAAGGAATAAAGAGATCTATATTTTCTGGTAATCCTATCAGAGATTCTTTTAATAATGATTTCAGAGAAAATATTAAGACCAATGATAAAAAAATAAGAATTTATATTACTGGTGGAAGCCAGGGAGCAGAATATATTAATAAAAGAGTCCCATTAATATTTAAAGATCTTCCATACGATTTAAAAATCAAACATCAATGCGGCAAAGATAATCTAACAAAAGTAAAAGAGTTATATGAGTTAAATAATATTAATGTTGAAGTAAATGAATTTTATAAATATCCAAATGAGCAGATTCTATGGTCTGACTTTGTAATATCAAGAGCAGGAGCGCTTAGTTTATCTGAGATAACCTCACTTAAGAGGGGTGTGGTCATGATTCCTTTACCAACATCCATTGATAATCATCAATTGAAAAATGCTCAATGTATTGAAAGAATTAATATGGGGGTTTTGCATGAGCAAAAAGAACATATAAACAGCCTTAAGGATAAAGTAGAAAATATTATTAGTAAAAAAATTTTTGTGAACTGGAAAAGCGCTGAAAATACAACTCATATATACTCGGTTAAAAAAATTATTGAGAATATAGAAGAGTTTTTTAAGAAAAATGAAGCTATTTAAAAAAGTAAAAAGAATTCACTTTGTAGGTATTGGCGGTGCTGGGATGGTTGGTATTGCCCGAGTTTTGCTGAAAAAAGGCTACAAGATTTCTGGTTCGGATATTATAGACTCTAATGATCTTAAAAAGTTAAGAGAAGATGGCGCAAATATTTTTATCGGACATTCCAAGGAAAATATTCAAGGTGCAAATTTAGTTGTAGTCTCATCAGCAATTGACAAAAATAATCCAGAAATAATTCAGGCAAGGCAAGATCTAATAACTATTATCCCTAGAGCAGAAATGTTGGGAAGTCTTATGATTGGCTATGAAAGTATTGCCGTTGCAGGAAGTCATGGAAAAACAACTACCACAAGCATGATTGCAAAAATATTAAGTGTTGCAAATTTGAGTCCTACATATGTAGTAGGAGGCAAGGTATTAAGTACTGATGAAAACTCTGATTTAGGAGAGGGAACATATCTTGTTGCAGAGGCTGATGAGAGTGATGGAACATTTACACATTTACAACCAGATGTAGCTGTCTTGACTAATATAGATGATGATCATTTAGCTCATTATAATAATATTTTTGAAAACCTTTTAGATTCTTTTGTAATGTTTTCTGAAAATGTTCCCTTTTATGGATATTTGTTAATAAATGGAGATGACAAAAATATAAAAAAAATTGCAAAAAGAATTTCCAGAACTCAAATAACGTTTGGCATGTCTAAAAATGTTAATTATCAAATAATCAACATAAAACCAAAGAATGGCAAACAAAATTTTGAGATTTATGATAGAAAAAAAAATAAAAAACATAAATTTAAATTAAATTTACCTGGTACACACAATGTTTTTAATGCTGCTGCATCTATTGGAGTTGCCTTAGAGGAAGGCATTTCAATTGGCGCTATTAAAAAGGGCATTTCAGAATTTTCAGGTGTAGGGCGAAGATATGAGAAACATAATATAGAGATTAATTCAAAGAAGGTTATTCTTATTGATGATTATGGTCACCATCCTCTTGAAATAGAATCAAATATAAAAGCTTATAAAGAGGAGTACCCAAAGAAAAAAGTTTGCATGATATTTCAACCTCACAGATTTTCAAGGACTGCACAACTTTTTGATGATTTTGTTAGAGTGCTTAATAAAACAGATTCATTGATACTATTAGATATCTATTCTGCAAGCGAAAAACCAATTAGAGGAATTCATTCAAGAACAATAGCAGAATCAGTTAAACAAATGGGTCATAAAGATGTTACTTATCTAAAAAGCCATAACGAAGCAATAAATTTGATTGGTGATAAGAAAAATTCATTTGATATTTTAGTAACTCAAGGCGCTGGAAGCGTTTCAAAAGTTTGTGAATCAATAAAAGACAAATGGTCGAAATAAATAAAATAGCAGTGCTCTGTGGAGGTTCTTCTTCTGAAAGAGAAATATCATTACAAAGTGGAGAGGGGGTTCATAATGCAATATGTGATCTTGGCTATGAATCAGATTTAATAGATTTTAAGAATTTAAGCAATTTAAATGAGTTGAAGATTTATGATTTTATATTTATTGCTCTTCATGGTTTTGAAGGTGAGGGTGGCAAACTTCAAAAAGAACTGGACGATTTAAATATTAGATATTCTGGATCGGGTTCGAAGGCTTGTGCGAATACATGGAACAAAAAAATAACAAAAAAAATCTTAAAAGAAAATAATATAAATACTCCTATTTCAATTGATATTACTGAGTTTAGTGACCAGATCGCAAAAAGTGGTTTAAATATATCCTCTTATGATTGTTTCAGACCTTTCAATCATTTATTTTTAAAACCTGAGGCAGATGGATCAAGCATTGATATTTTTAAAATTAGCGATGATGAAAGCCTTAAAAATGCATATAAAAAATGTACTAATCGTAAAAGAGGTTTTTTATTTGAAGAATATATTGAAGGAAGAGAGCTGACTGTAACTGTTATAAATAAAGAATGCTTCCCGCCAATAGAAATAATTACAAAGAATGAATTTTATGATTATGAAGCAAAATATATTTCAGATGACACTCTTCATATTCAAGCAAAATTGTCATTAGATGAATTAAGAGATATCAATTCTATTTCATTAAAAGCTTTTAATGCACTAGGTTGCAAGGGTTGGGCAAGAATTGATTTTCTGCAGAATAATGATGGTAGATTCTATGTAATAGAAGTAAATACAGCACCTGGAATGACAGCCCATAGCAACGTTCCAAAGTCAGGAAGTTTAATAGGCCTTACTTATAATAAGGTTGTACAAAAAATTATTGATGCATCTTTATAAAAAAATATTTCTAACAATATCGATTTTAATTTCTACAAATTTAATGTCAGAATATGAAATAACCATTAATTATGAATCTGGGTTTGAGTTTAAATCTCAAAAAGAACTTCTATCAATATTGCAAAAAGAGACTTCTAGGCGGGGTATTGAAAAAATAATTAAGAATCAGGAATGGATTAAAGATTATTCTTTAATTTACAAACCTTTTGAAAAGAAGATATTTATTAGTATAAGAAATAGAACACCTTTTTTTATCTTTAATAAAGAATATTTTTATGATGAAAACTTAAATAGTTTTAAGTTTGATGAAACAGAAAAGAAATTAATTATGGTTAATGGGGATATAGATAATTTAAATAATATAATTATTTTAATAGATCTCATTCATTCAAATCAATCAATAGAGTATAAGATTGAGAGTATAAATTATAATTTTGTAAGTGGCTGGGATGTACAGACAGAAAAAACCTTAATAAGATTTGGGAAAGATATTTCTGAGCAAAAATTAAAATCTTTTAAAGATACTGCAAATTATTTGTTCGAGATTCGAAAAATACCTAGTATCATAGATATGAGACATAAAGATGGAGTCGCTTTAAATTATGGCAAATAGTGTAAAAAATTCTAACATGATTGTAGGTTTAGATATTGGTACCTCGAAAGTTGTTTGTATTGTTGGCAAATATAATGATGAAAAAAAATTAGAGATTATTGCTTTGGGATCATATCCGTCTAGCGGATTAAAAAAGGGCGTAGTTGTTAATATAGATGCAACTACAGACGCAATAGATAAAGCAGTAGAACAGGCTCAATCTATGATTGAAGAAAAAATTAAATCTGTTTATGTTGGCATTGCTGGAAATCATGTTAAAAGTCTTAATTCTCATGGCGCTGAAGCAATAAAAGATAATGAGGTTTCATCATATGATATAGACAGGGTGATAGAATCCGCACAAGCAGTAGCAATACCATCTGATCAGAACTTATTACATGTTTTACCTCAATCATTCATTATAGATGGTCAAGAAGTTAGTTTAGATCCTCTTGGAATGTCTGGTACTAGATTAGAAACAAAAGTTCATCTTGTAACATGCGCTAATAGCGCCATAAAAAATATTGAAAAGTGTATTAAAAATTGTGGACTAAATGTAGATGGTTTTGTTTTAGAGCAACTTGCAAGCTCGCATTCAATTTTATCTGACGATGAAAAAGAGTTGGGTGTTTGTTTAGTTGATATTGGTGGTGGAACTACTGATATTGCTATATTTAATTCTGGCTCAATAGTGCATACAGGAGTTATTCCCATAGCAGGCGATCAAGTTACGAGCGATATAGCTCAGGCTTTAAGAACCCCTACACCTCAGGCTGAGGATATAAAACAAAAACATGGTTGTGCTGTTACTGAATTTACAAGAGATGATGAAACTGTTGAAGTTCTTGCTGTTGGCGGTAGGCCTCCAAGAGAACTATCGAGAAGCGCTTTGGCAGATATAATCCAACCGCGTTACTCTGAACTCTTTGATTTAATCAAAGCTGAAATATCAAGAAATGGATTTGAAGAAAAAATATCAGCTGGAATAGTTTTTACTGGCGGCACTTCAAAGATGGAAGGAGTAGTTGAGTTAGCTGAATCAATATTTCAAACTTCAGTTAGATTAGGCATACCTTCAAAATTTCAAGGCATGGAAACAATTCTTCAAAACCCTATATATTCGACTTCAATTGGTCTTATTGAGCATGGCTATAAACAAATTAACCATGAAATGCTCTCAGAGCAGGGTAAAGGATTCTTTTCAAAGCTTTTGCGTATAGTAAAAAGTGAGTATTGATTAAAAAAATTAATTCTATTAGAATGCACCTTCCTTGGTTTTTACCACTAGTAAAAATCTATAACCATAAGGAAAACTATGAAAAAATACGAAGCAGTAATAATTCTAAACCCTAACCTTTCTTCTAAGGCTGATGTATTCATAAAAGACTTTAAGAAGCTTATTAAAAGTAATTCTTTTGAAATATTAAAAAGTGAAGATATTGGAAGAAGGCAACTTTCATATTCAATAAATAATCATAACAAAGGCCATTATCTATTATTTAATATCGAGGGTGATGCTTCTAAATTGGTAGAAATTGAGAATAAGATTAAATACGATGAATCAATAATTAGACATCTTTTTATATCAGTGAAAGAGCATTCAGGAAAAGATTCTCAGCTTCTTTTAGATTCTAAAAATAAGAAGAATGATGCAGATGATTTAAAAGAGAAAGAAGTCGAAAGTAAAGCAGAAAAAGATAATTCAGCTGAAGAAATTAAATCTAAATCAGATGAAAAAATTAAAGATGATACAGAAGAAGTTTCTATAAATGAAGATGAAGAAAAAGTAGATTCTAATCAAGAAAATGATAGTAAGGAAGATGAAGATGAGTAAGTATGAATTGCCAAGTAAATTTGATTACAAAGATATTAATGTTTTAAAACAATTTATTACTGAAACAGGAAAAATTATTCCTGCAAGAGTTACTGGAATTTCTGCATCTAATCAAAGGAAGCTTACAAGACATATAAAGATAGCCAGGTTTCTAGCATTAATACCTTATACTGATATGCATAAATAAATTATGAAAATTATACTGCTTGATAAAATTCAAAGACTTGGAGAAATCGGAGATATTGTTGATGTGAATTCCGGTTATGCAAGAAATTTTTTAATACCACAAAAAAAAGCTGCTTTTGCTAGTGAAAAAAATATAGCTGAAGTTGAAGCTAAAAAGGATGAATTAGCAGCTATGTCAGCAGATGTTCTTACACAAGCTCAAGCAAGAGCTAAAGAAATAGAAGGCTCGGAGTGTGAAATTTTTGTTCCAGTAACTGAAGAGGGGGCTCTTTATGGGTCAGTTGGCACAAGGGAAATCTCAGAAGCGTTTATTAACAATCAAATACAAATTGATAAAAGTGAAGTTCAGCTTCCAGATGGCCCATTAAAGGAAATAGGTGAACATAGTATTGTAATAGGCGTTCATCCGGAAGTCAGCGTTGAAGTTTTAGTAAAAGTATCACCAGAGTAGTTGTATATTTTGAAATATGATGTAAAAATCATATTCCAATGTCAGATT
>MDSW01120077.1_pt1 | contig 15109 bp, 15 predicted proteins | sample 811171 | NCBI WGS metagenome assembly MDSW01 (sample SAMN05326641, study PRJNA326480) | marine metagenome | isolation source: seawater | place: Atlantic Ocean: North West | collected 2012 | reverse complement strand
GAGTGACCATTATAGGGACCATTGTAATATGATTAAGATTGAAGAGACTACAGAAAATAATTTTTTAATAGAGATTTCCCCTAATTATTCATTAAGAGGCTGGAATAGAATAATATTTTTAAGTAGTCTAGTTTTTATATGTCTTTCCATTGGAGTATTTTTTCTGATAATGGGTGCAGGGTTAGTTCTCCCATTTGCCGGTTTAGAGGTAGTTCTAGTTTTAACTTGTTTCTATCTTAGTTTTCGTTGGAGCAAACAAAAAGAAATCATTTATATCTCAAATGATAAAATTAAATTAGAGAAGGGTAGACTTTTTAAAGAAAAGACTTGGGAAGAATTTAGAAGTTTTGTTGTGCTTGAGGTAGAGAGGGATCAACATAATTCTGATAAATTTTGTTTTCAATCTAAGGGGAGGCGTTTTTATTTTGGATCTTTTTTAAATGACGAAGACAAACTGATTCTGAAAAATGAACTTAAAAGAATTATCAATCAGCTCAACACTTTATCTCCAGGCCTTTAATTTTTTTGGAATCATTTCCATTTTTCCAGCTTGATAATTTGTATTTTTAATTTCCTTAGATTTTCCACCAATTAAAGGCTTAAAATATTGTCTGGCCTTATTTGTCATCCCAAATCCATCAGATGCAATGAATCCCGCAGGAAGTTTTTTTTCAACATTAGCAATTTTTTTAAGCGGCGCTGGAACGATCTCCCATTTGTATGGAGAGGAACTTTTTCTTTTGATCACTGGCATCACTCCATTAAATCCTTTCATTGCATACTGAACTGCCTTTTTACCTACTTGATATGCATGGATTCTATCCACTTCAGATGATAAGTGAGTTGCGCTTCTTTGAAGATAATCAGCGACAGCCCAATGATTTTTAAGTTTTAATTTTTTATTAATTAAGCCTGCTAAATAAGGTGCTACACCTCCAAGTTGGCTGTGACCAAATGCATCTACAGAGTCTGACTCAGCTAAAAATTTACCTTTAGAATTTTTGACGCCCTCTGAAGCAACAATAACGCAAAACCCATTTTTTTTAACCATTTGTTTTACTTTCGCTAAAAATTTAACCTGATTAAAATTCACTTCTGGGAGCAATATAATATGAGGAGCATTCGGATGACTCTCTTGGGCTATGCAACTTGATCCAGCTATCCAGCCAGCATGTCTGCCCATAACTTCAAGAATAAATACTTTTGTTGAAGTTTCGCACATTGACTCGACATCCAAAGCGGCTTCAATTGTTGAGGTAACAATGTATTTAGCAACTGAGCCAAATCCTGGACAACAGTCGGTTACTGCAAGATCATTATCAACAGTTTTAGGTATTGCAATGCATTGAAGAGGGTAGTTGAGCTTATTGCTTATTTGTGAAATTTTCAGAGCAGTATCTGCAGAATCATTACCTCCATTATAAAAAAAATAGCCAATATTATGAGCTTCGAAAACTTCAATTAACCTTTCATACTCTAGTAAATTTTCATTGATGTCTTTTAATTTATATCTACAAGAACCAAAGACACCACCTGGACGAAATTGCAGACTTTCAATAAATTTTTTTGATTCTTTTGAGGTATCTATTAAGTCTTCCCTAAGAGCTCCAAGGATTCCGTTTTTAGCAGCATAAACTTTTACAATTTTTTTAGATTTTCTAGCCTCCAAGATTACCGCACTAGCAGAAGCATTAATTACTGATGTAACTCCACCTGATTGAGCATAAAGCGCATTTTTTTTCATTAGTTTATAAATTAATTAATATGGTCTATGGTAACAAATGTTACCGATAAATATTTAAAAATGAAAATTCATATTTTAGGCATTTGTGGCACCTTTATGGGAGGCCTTGCGCAGATTCTTGTTGAAAAAGGACATACTGTTTCTGGGAGCGATAAGCAATTTTATCCTCCCATGTCAGATCAACTCAATTCTCTGGGGGTAGACATGATAGAGGGCTATGAAGAATCTGCATTGCCTCTTGCAGATTTATATGTAATTGGTAATGCATTAAGTCGAGGCAACCCGTCTGTTGAATATATTTTAAGTAAAAAGCTCGACTATACTTCGGGTCCTAAAATGTTAGGAGAGATTATTCAAGACAAAACGGTAATTGCAGTATCCGGAACACACGGCAAAACATCAACATCTTTTTTAATATGTGAAATTTTTCAAGCTAACGGCATTGATGTTGGATTTTTAGTTGGTGGCGTGAGCGACTCATTCAAAAATTCTGCACGCCTAGGATCGTCGGATTTTTTTGTTATTGAGGCAGATGAATACGATTCAGCTTTTTTTGATAAGCGCTCAAAATTTATTCACTATCATCCTGATACTTTCATTATAAATAACATTGAATTCGACCATGCTGACATATTTGAAGACTTGTCAGATATTTTGAAACAATTTCATCATGCTGTTAGAACAGTTCCTAGCATTGGCCACATTTTATATCACTGTAACGATAAAAATGTTTTAGAGCTTCTAGAAATGGGTTGCTGGTCTAATTCACATGCAATAGGACAAAAAGAAAACATTCAATTTTCAATTGAAGAAGGTTTAATTAAATTTGAGAGTGAAAAATATAATATTAATGATCTTCCTATGCATGGTTCTCACAACCTAAATAATGCGGTAATGGCAATGTATGCTGCTTTTTTACATGGCATTCATCCGAGAGAGTCCTTTGCAGCTCTCAAAGAATCAAAAGGTGTCAAAAGAAGGTTTGAAATAGTGTTTCAGGATAGAAATAAATTTGTTATCGATGACTTTGCTCATCATCCCACCGCAATTAAAAATACAGTTCAAGCTACTGTGAGTCACTTTGCTACTAAGAAAATACTTGGAATTGTTGAACTGGCTTCAAACACTATGTCACAGGGGCATCATGGGCAAGATCTTTACAAGTCTACATGTGAACTAAATAAAGTTTATTGGCTTAATTTATCAGGTAAAAAGAATCAGGAATTTGAATATGATTCACTCAAAGCGCTATTGGAAAATTTAAAAAAGGAAATTGAAAATTTTGATGTTATTCTAATTATGAGTAATAAAGATAGTAAAAAAATATCGGAGCCAATAATTGACCTCATCAAAAGCAAATAAACTGCCAGTATTCCCCTTGGGATTAGTTGTATTGCCAGGAACTATACAAGCACTTCAGATTTTTGAACCTAGATACCTTTCAATGGTAAAAAATTGCATGAGAACTGATACTGGCTTTGTAATCACCCTAAGTACAAATAATCAATCTGGTGAAAGTTTTATGTCGCAGGGAACTTTTGTTGAAATAATCGATTTCAATCAATTACCCAATGGATTACTAGGGATAACTGTTAAAGGAACTCAAAAAGTATCAATAAAATCTGTTGAGCAACTTGAATCTGGGCTCCATTACGCTTCTATTTCTCCAATAGCTGAGCCTGTAGTTGATGATCAGGCTGTCTTAGCTCAATTTCCTGAACTAATAAATGTTCTTAGTCAACTCAAGGAACATCCACAAGTTAAATCTTTGCCTTTAGAGATTGATCTTCTGTCAGCTGAATCTGTAAGTTATCAATTAGCAGGCCTCATTCCAATAACCCCGATTCAAAAACAATCTTTGCTTGAAGCTTTTGATGCATCTCAACGCATGAACATGCTTGCCAAAATAGTCAATAAAATTTCAGAAAACTCCTCTTAAATTTTTAATAACTGCTTGCCTTTATTTTCTCCAGTAAAGAGTCTATTTAAAGTTTGCGGGCAATTTTCAATACCTTCTTGAATGTCTTCTCTATGTTGCAGTTTTCCCTCCAAAACCCATGTTGCAATTTCTTCCAACGCTTTTTCAGAATTAGGTAAATAATCTAGAACTAAAAAACCTTGCATTGTTGCTCTTTTGATAATTAAAGAAAATAGATTATTTGGACCATCCGCTGGTCTAGTTGAGTTGTATCCAGACGAAATTCCCCCGCATAATAGAACACGAGCATTGATATTGATTAACTCAAGAACAGTTTCAAGTATTTCACCACCAACATTATCGAAATATATATCAATTCCATTCTTAGCTACTTTTGGTAATTCTTTATGCACATCATAGTTTTTATAGTCAATTACATCATCGGCACCTATGCTTTTTAGCCAATCACATTTTTCTTTGCCTCCTGCTATTCCTATTACATGACATCCCTTAAGTTTTGCAATCTGGACCACAACAGAGCCTGTAGCACCTGCAGCTCCTGATACTAAAACCGTTTCTCCAGATTTTGGCTTTCCAAGCTCAACCAATCCATAGTATGCAGTTATGCCAGTTGAGCCCATTACGTTTAACATGGTTGGCATAGGCAGGAGATCAGGAATCACTCTGAATCTGTCTTCAACACTAGGCTTTGTAAGACAATGAGTTTGCCAACCAACTAAACCGAAGGTTAAGTCACCAGTTTTGTAATCAGGATTTTTAGAATCTATTACTCTACCTATTCCGCCTGATCGAACAACTTCATCAATTTGAACAGGAGGAAGATAACCTGGTACATCATTCAACCAACTTCTTTGGGTTGGATCAAAAGAGAGGTATATATTCTCAATGAGTATCTCGCCCTCATTAATTGCCGGCAGCTCCTCATTAACAAGTTCAAAATCTGAATCTTTTACTAAACCAATGGGCCTTTCTTTTAAAATCCATTTTTTATTTTTAATCATCATGACAAACCCCCCAAGAAAATTTCTTTTTTTGTCTTTCAACAAATTTATATCTTACTTCATTCATAGGTAGCCTTCCTTTGAAGAGGAGGTTTTTTTGCCTTAAACCTAATCCAATTAAGGGCTTTAAATATAGATGGTATTAAAACGAGTTTTTGTTCCAGTTTATATTTGCCTGGATAGTTAACCAACAATAATCCAGTAATTATTGTAAGTAATCCTTGGCCTGGTAAAACCAACATCAATAGACCTCCAATGATTAGCGATAGCCCGATTATATTTTTTCCAATTATTACTACAAATCTAAGGATCGGTTTTTGTTCTTGCCATTTAGAGGGTTGTCTTTTAGAAGGCAAAAAATAATCCTCGGGTATTTGAGCAATAAACCAACTAATCCCTAAAATACTGATCAAAAAAATAAATATAGAGGATATCCCCATACCAATAAGAACTTCAGGATGATCAACAAACCATTGGATAAAAGAATTAATAAAATTCATTTATCTATCTTAATCAAAAGATTGATTGAAAGAGTATATAAATTAGATATATTTTATAGATTTATTAAAATAAGTTAGATATTCTGATAATTAATCTTGTACATAAACTTAAAACGACTTCAAAAAATTTTAAAAATCATTATCAGGTGAACAACATCTATGGACCTTGATTTAAAAACAATTTGTCTTGAATCCCTAAATGACTTGAAAGCGCAAAATATTCTAGTTTTAGATATTCGAGATATATCAGGCTTTGCTGATTGGCTTGTTATTAGTACAGCATCTTCTTCAAGGAATGCAAAAGCAATTGCTAATAAATTGATTGAATCAATTAAAGTGCATCAGAAAAATTTAGTTGGTATTGAGGGTGAAGATGACTCTGAGTGGATATTAATTGATTGTGGTGATGTTATTGTAAATATCATGCAAAAAGAAACTCGTGAATTTTATGATCTAGAGAGTCTGTGGGGTGAAAAGACTCTCGTTTCAGCATAATGAAATGCAAAATAATTAGCATCAGCCATAAGCTATCTAATTGGGAGCATCAAGCACTTCAATTTTATTCAAAACAACTGCCCTCAAGTTTTAAAATCTCCTATGCTGAGGCAAAGCCCGCATCTTCAAAAAATTTAGATAAAGAATCAATATTAGAGGCCGAAAGACTAGAGCTTGTTAAATATATCGACAGTGATTCACATGTAATTTTGTGGGACAGAAAAGGAAAAAAAATCAACAGTAATAGTTTCGCAGCCCTTTTGCAAGATAAGATTGATCTCGGAATAAGTATAAACTTTATCATTGGAGGTTCGCATGGGGCGTCAGAGAAATTATTCAAAACATCAAATTTAATTTTATCAGCCTCAGAGTTAACTTTTCCTCACAGACTTTTTAAAATATTTTTAATGGAACAAATATACAGAGCAAGCACGATTCATAGAAATCATCCATATCACAAATAATGATTTTTGAAGAGAGACAAATCGAGAAAAATAATTTTTCTTCAAGAGCAATTATTCTTTTTGTAATAATTATGCTAAGTCTGCTTGCAGTTCTCATACAGGTCTTTACTTTACAGATATCTGGATACAATGATTATCAGATCGCTGCACTAAAAAATAAAAATTATACAGTTCCTGTGCAAGCATTAAGGGGCGAAATTTTTGATAGAAATGGAAAAGTCCTTATCAAAAATGAACCAACTTTCGATTTAATTACACAACCTAATTTAATTGATGATATAGATTCTTTCTTAGATGAGATTCAGCCTGTAATTTTCCTATCAGAATCAGACAAATTTCAGTATAAGAAGCTCCACAAAGAAAAAGCATTTGCAAATAAAGAATTGGTTCTTAAAAAAGATCTTTCTAAGAAAGAAATCGCTAGATTTAATGTAAGGAGTTTTAATTTTAAAAATGCATTTATAGCAAAGCGCTATAGAAGGATAAGCGAGTATCCTAATATTTTTTCTCATGTTTTAGGCTATACCTCACGAACTGAAGATGCTTATAAATCAATGCCTGAGATACCCCGAAGCCATTGGAGAGATGCTGAATTAGTATATGCGCAGGGTCTTATCACGGGTCGAACAGGATTAGAGGAGATATATGAGGACCATTTAAGTGGAATTCACGGTGAAAGAGTATATGAAATAAATGCAAGAGGAAAACTTGTTCAATCATTGTCTCTTATAAAACCTTCAAAAGGATCTGATTTGTATACAAATTTAGATATCGAAGCTCAAAAAAGTGCAGCAAAATTCCTTGGTGATAGAAGAGGTGCGGTTGTTGCAATAGACCTTGATTCAGGCGGGATCAACGTTTTATATAGTTCTCCAACTTACTCAATAAATCAGCTATCAAACGGAATGAATGAAGATGATTTTCAGATTCTAATTAATGATGCTGATAAACCTTTTTTTAATAGAGCTCTCCAAGGAAGATATCCACCAGCATCAACTATTAAGCCTGCTATTGGAATGTATGGGCTATCAAACAATATTGTTGATTGGGATTTTGAGATGAAAGATCCAGGGTTTTTTACTCTACCGGAGACTGGAAGAGTTTTCAGAGGATGGCGAAAGGGAGGTCATGGCAAAGTTAATTTGCAAAAAGCATTTTTAGTTAGCTCTAATACTTACTTTTTTTCTCTAGCATATCAAGCTGATATTGAGGAATTATCTAATCACTTAAAAAGTTTAGGCTTCGGACAGAAAGTTTGCTTGGATTGTTTTGATGAGGATCAAGCATTGGTCCCAACTCCTGAATGGAAATACAGCATTATGAACGTAGGTTGGGTAAAGGGGGATACGGTAAATATAGGCGTTGGACAAGGTTATTTATTAGTAACTCCAATGCAGTTGGCAAACTATGCTTCTTTGCTAGCAAAAAAGGGAATATTCAATAAACCTGCAATTGTTACTCAAGATAAATTAAAAAAACCTTTAAAAATTTGGCAAGATAGCAGATTTAATGATTCAGATTGGAATAAAATGCATCAGGCTTTATTAGGAGTTATTGAAAGCGACTATGGAACTGCAAGAAGCATTCGTGATCTTAAGGAATTTGAAGTAGCTGGAAAATCTGGTACAGCTGAGCTTGTAAGCTTAGATAGTAAGGAAGCGTATCAAGAAGTTAGAACATCAGAATTGTTGAGAGATCACTCTATTATTATTGTTTTTGGTCCAATGCCTAATCCCAAATATGCTGTTTCAGTAGTAATTGAAAATGGTGAGAGTGGTGGAGCTGTTGCTGGACCAGTTGCAATTGAGGTTTTAAAGAGCCTGATTAATGAATAAACACTTTCAAAAAATATACTTTGATCCCTATTTATTTTTTAGTCTTTTACTGCTCTCCGGACTTGGACTTTTCTTTCTTTTTTCCGCCTCAAATGCAGACTTCAGCATCGTCTTGAAGCAATTTGTTTATGTTGTTGCTGGGTTTATTATTATGATTTTGATCAGCCAGCCTGATCCAGATATTTTCAGAAGAACTTCAGGGCTTTTTCTTATTTTTTCATTCTTGCTGCTTGGCATCACATACTTGTTTGGCCCAGAGATTAATGGAGCACAAAGATGGGTTAGGATTGGACCTTTTTCGTTTCAATCATCTGAATTATTAAAGCTTGCAGTCCCGATTTTTTTAGCTAATTTTTTATTCAACAAAAAACTTCCAATTCAAAGAAATGAAATATTTCTAAGTTTATTAATTATTTTTTTCTGTTTTTTTATAGTATTTAGACAGCCAGATCTTGGAACTGCTTTAATTATTGCTTTCTCCGGACTCTTTGTTCTTTTTCTGTCTGGCTTAAGTTGGACTTTTATGGGAGGGTCCCTTGTATTATTAATATTAAGTTCACCCTTTATTTGGAATATTCTTTTGCAACCATTCCAACGACAAAGAATTGCAACGTTTTTCAATCAAGATTCAGATCCATTCGGAGCTAGCTGGAATATAATTCAGTCCAAAGTTGCAATAGGTTCAGGCGGCCTCTTTGGAAAAGGTTTCGGGGAGGGTTCACAAACACAATTAAACTTTCTTCCAGAAACAGAAACTGATTTTATTTTCTCTGTCATCGGAGAGGAGTTCGGATTTCTTGGAGTATTATTCTTACTAAGTATTTATTTATTTATATTGTTAAGGTGTTTTTATTTAGCTTTAAATGCAAGAGATAGATTTTGTAGACTGGTAATTGGAGGACTTACACTAACTTTTGCTGCAAATTTAATTATAAATTTATGCATGGTGGTAGGACTTCTTCCAGTTGTAGGCATGCCTCTGCCATTTATTAGTAAAGGAGGATCATCTTTAATATCATTATTTTTTGCTTTTGGCATAATTATATCTATGAGTACCCATAAAAAATTCTTACCTCAATGAAATATTTTTTTTTAGTTTTGCTTTTTTTATCAAATAACATTTTTTCTGATTACTCTAAGCATCCAGATGCGAAAGAAGTTATTGCAACATTGGTGCGTGATCATGGGTTTGAAAAGAGTTATGTAGTTAAGGTTCTTGAATCTGCAAAGAAACAAGAGAAAATTCTTAAATCAATGTCATCTCCAGCAGAATTTACTTGGACTTGGGATAGGTATAAAAAACTTTTTTTAGAGGATAAAAGAATCACAAACGGTAGAAAATTTATTAAAGAGAATGCTTCTCTTTTTGATCAAGTAGAAAATGAATTTGGTGTGCCAAGAGAAATCATTACCTCAATCTTAGGAATTGAGACTAGGTATGGAAAAATTAAAGGCAGTTATAGAGTGCTTGATAGCTTAGCGACACTTGGTTTTGATTTTCCAAGGAGATCTAAATTCTTTAAGAGTGAACTTATTCAGTTTTTTATTTTAACCAGAGAGAATAATTTAGATATTAATTCAGTCCAGGGATCATATGCTGGAGCCATGGGCTATGGACAATTTATTTCCTCAAGCTATCGAGCATATGCAGTTGATTATGATGGAGATGGATATGCTGACTTATTTAATTCAGTGCCAGATGCTGTTGCAAGCATTGCAAATTATCTAAAAAAACATGGCTGGAAAAGAGATGGCGTAATTGTAAAAAAAGTCCAACTAAATAATGTTAGTAAGACTTATAAACTTGCAAGCAATTCTAAGAAATTTATTCCTCTGCTATTTACAGAGGGATACGAAGAAAACTATATTATCCGAGAGGGTGATAGCTTATTGTCAATCGCCATAGACAATAATCTTGAGTTACAGAATTTAATGAGAATAAACAATATCGAAGATAAAAATCTTATCAAGACTGGTCAAACGATTATTTTAGATAAGCCAAAGGATCTATATTTTATTGGTGATGATAATTTTATTGCTATTACGAAATATAATCGCAGTCATTTTTATGCAAAAGCCGTGTATGATTTATCTTTAGAATTTAAGTAATGTCCATATAATGAAAAAATTATTTTATATTTTCCTTTTTGCACCATTTTGTATTGATGGGTTGGCACAGTCCATGGTTCCAAAGGCTCCTAAATTAAATTTAGACAGTTATATATTGCTTGAGGCAAGCACTAATACTGTAATAGCAGAATATAATTCTGATAATCAAATATCTCCAGCAAGTATGACTAAGGTGATGACTGGTTATGTAATTGCCGATCAAATTGCTTCAGGCGCAATAACTCTTGACGACAAAGTTTTAATAAGTGAAAAGGCTTGGAAAACTGGTGGATCAAAGATGTTTATTGAGGCAGGTAAGAGGATTTCAGTTCGAGATCTATTATCTGGAATAGTCATTCAGTCAGGTAATGATGCTACCGTTGCAATGGCAGAATATGTTGCGGGCTCAGAAGAAGGATTTGTTGATTTTATGAACGCCTATGCTTCAGAATTAGGTTTAAGTAACACTTTATTTCAAAATGCTGTTGGTTGGACAGATCCTAATCATTTTTCATCTGCTAAAGATTTGGCAAATATAACAAAAGCAATGATTAATAATTTTCCTGATCACTATGCAACATACAAAGAAAAAGAATTTACATTTAGCGGTATAAGACAACTCAACAGAAATAAGCTCTTATGGAGAGATGATACTGTTGATGGAGTAAAAACTGGGCATACTGAATCTGCTGGATATTGTTTAATATCATCTGCTAAGAGAAATGATATGAGGTTAATTGCAGTTGTAGCAGGCAGCCCTTCAGAAAATGAGAGACTTACTGCATCACAGAGATTGCTCGAGTATGGATTTAGATTCTATGCTACTCAAAAACTTATTAAAAAAGATGATGAGGTTACTTCTGCAAAAGTATGGGGCGGCAAAATGGATAAAGTGGCCCTCGGAGCTAAGGATGATATTCTACTAACTTTACCAAGAGCTGATTTTAAAAATTTAAAAGCAAACTATAATTTTAATAATAATATTCAAGCTCCCATATCAGCAGGCGATGTAATTGGTAATATAGAATTTATTTCTAACGATCAATTAGTGCTTTCAGCACCATTGGTTGCTGTAGAGTCAGTTGAAGCAAAGGGTTTATTTGGAAGAATTTGGGCTCGAATAGTCTTTTGGATCATGAGTTTATTTTCTATCTGAAAGTGACAGATATCTCTGCAATATACCAAGGTAAATTAAGTTCACTTGATAAGATAAGAGTATCACCCCTGTCTCGAGCTTATACATTTTCAGATAGTATCTATGAGGTAATTCCATACTTTTCAGGAAAACCACTGTGTTTTAAAGAGCATCTTGACCGCATGAATGAAAGTGCTAATCAAATGAACATGATTGTTGATTTCAAAAGTGTATCAAATGACATAGAACAGCTTGAATCTGCTTTAGCTGATCTGGATGGATATATTTATTATCAAATCTCTAGAGGTATAGACATGATTAGATCACACCTTTATCAAGATGATCTTGAGATTGAAAGATTTGGTTATGCAATGCCATCAAAGTCTGCTTCTACTCCAATAAGCGCTATGCTTTGTAATGACAACCGATGGGGCAAATGCAACATTAAATCAACTTCGCTACTTGGAAATGTTTTGTCTATGAATAAGGCAAAATCTTTGGGTTGTCAGGAAGTTGTAATGCATCGGAATGGATTGATGACTGAAGCAGGTGCTAGTAATGTATTTTATTTTAACTCAGAGGGGATAGTAAGAACTTCAGCATTATCTGAAAATATCCTTCCAGGTATCACTAGACAAATATTAATTAATGCACTTGTGGGAACTGCTTTCAGTGTTCAAGAGGGCAATTGCAACATTGAAGATTTCAATACTTCACCCTATATATGGTTAACAAGTTCAACAAAAGGACTTTTACCAATAACAAACTTAATTGGGTCAAATTATAAATTACAAGAAAATTACACGGGCTATTTAGAAGTTTCAGAAATTTTTAAGTCTGCTATGCAGTCGCTTCTTGAAGTTTAAGAACCACTCTATCTATTTGCTCCCAGGTTTCAGCCTTCATAATACCTTTGTTAATTAAATCAATTTTTAATATTTCTTCATTTAATTTTAAAAATTCTTTCATTTTTGCCTTTTTTATTAGATCTAAATAAAGATCGATTTTAGATCTCCATACTCCGCTTTTAACTAATGCAGATTTTTTATTTGAAGATTTCAATGACTCCAGGCACGAATTTATCACCTTAGCGATTATCCAAATAATTGGAGCAGAGTTTTGACGATCTTTCTCTCGCATATGATGAATTGTTTTAAGTGCCTGCTTGAAATTTCTTTCAATTAATAAATCTTCTAGCTCAAATGCACTTATGCCAGATCCAAAGATCATATGGTCTGTATTTGATTCATGAATTATATCTTCATTTAAAAATAAGAGTTGAAGTAAGGCCACCTCATTTTTTTGACCTAAAAGGTTAGCTTCATTGTTTTCAAATATTGAGCCTCCAAATATTGGAAGTAAGTCTTTTGGTAAAAAATCTAATTGTCTTTTTAGCCAAATTTTTTCTTCCATGACCTTTAGTTTGCTGCAGTTGATAATTAAGCCAAAGGAATCAAAATTGCTTATCCAAGATCCGCTTGCAGGAGTTTTCTCAATACTTGATTCAATGATTAATGCAATATTTGAAGATTTAAAAATTTGCCCATCTTCAAGAAGAGATTTTATTTTTTCTGGAAATTTTCCTGAAGTGTGTTTGATGTGAATAATAAGATTTTCTTGGAATAGCGAGCCACTCAAATTCATTGAAACTATTTCTTGAATTGTATCTAGTTCATCTTGAGATATAGATACTTTTTCAGTAAAGTCGTTATTTGCTAACTTTTGCAATATCATATCAATTGCATCTAGTTTTAAAACAAATTCTCCTCCAGTTAAAAGGAAAAATTTATGATCTTTTGGATCAGAAAAATTTATAAAATTAATTTTCAATTAACCAATATTCCTCTATAAGCTTTTCTAGCAATGCGAATTCCAGTTCATCAATCATTGTTTTTTGCGCAGTTATTTCTGATAAAGGATTAGCTTCATTGACAGGTATCCAACTAGACGCTTTCAGAGTGCCATTTTTGTTGATGGCTGAATTTGAAAAGATGTAATCTAGTTCACCAATAATTTCAATTTGTTGTGCTCTCGCTCCAGTACCTCCATAAAAATTTTTCTTTTTAAACTTTACATTTAATATCTTCAAACGCAGATTATTATTAGTTGAGTTTGTAGAAAAAAATTTTAGAGTTTTGGTCTTAAATGAGTCTTTGATGCTAGATTCAAATTCAATTTTCTCTAGCTCTATAGAACTATTTTGAACCCATTGATATTGGCAGCTTGCGATTAAAAAAAGGGACATTAGTATTGAGAAATACTTTTTAAATTTATTTTGCTCCATCAAAAAAGTCTTCAAAGCCAGATGGATCATGTCTTCCAACAACTAAGTTTTCAAGTATTCCTATGCCTTTTTCAGAGCCTAGTGTTGCTTTTGCAATTTGATGGGTATGAAAAAAAGTGTAATCCCCTGGATTAATTTCAGACAAGTCCCATACTTCATAACCTGTTTCACTTTCACCTTTCCAAACACCATGCTTCCATTCATCATGCTGATAACCGATGCCTTTACAGAAAAATATGGGGCCCATAGTTTCTATTTCTATTTCAAAGCTATCATTTTTATTTAGCATGCCAGATATTTTTGCACCTGTAGCCCAGCGGGTACCTTTTTTCCAGTTTACGGAATGATGAAGGGAATGCATTGTTTCTACTTCAATATCATCTGGTGCAGAGGACATGTCATCATAAAGAGGTAATTTATGTCCAGAAATTTGTGTGGTATTTCCGTCTTGATCCTGAAATGTTCCAAATTGTGTACAGAAACCATTAAAATGAATTGGAGCCCAGCACCAGTAAACCCCTGGTTCTTGATTAAGCATTCCTGGGGCGCCACCTTCAGGCTCTCCCACCGGTCTCACACCCCACGATCTATCCCTTGTTCCATAAATTGCTTTGGGATTAAGCGATCCAGCCTCAGTAGATATTTCACCTGTCCATTTTCCAAGCTGCGTAAACCTAATTGTATTCATAATTGTTCTGGTTCCCTCCATTAAAAGGGATCTAGGTTCTTGATGTGCAATAGAGTTAGCTGAAAATTTGAGATTACAGTTTAACTTATTGTCAGGATCTTGTAATGAGAATGTTAGCTCGTTCATTGGCTCGTCAATTGTTAAGCACATAGGGCCAATATTTATAGGCAGTCTATTTTGGTCTAGGCGCTGACTAGCATGAAATGAATATTGCTTACCCTTATATGAAATGCTGAAGTGGGCATCCATTACATGCCTGTTAGGATACAAGGCTATTCCTATTTCAAAAATGTACTCGTTTTCAGGATCCATACCATTAAAGAAATATCTATCATAGAAATTTCTGTCAGTGGAGCCAGGGATAGTTATTGGCTCTACTGCTTGATGTATAGGATAGTCATCGAAAGGTGTTATGTAGTTCATTTAAATTACAAAATTAATTAGTTTTTCTTTAACATAGATTACCTTTTTTATAGGCTTATTAGCTAGAACTTTTTTTACATTTTCATTTTCTTTAGATAGCTTTTCTATTTCAGTTTGATCAGCATTAATTGAAATATGTTCCTTCCCTCTGACCTTTCCATTTACCTGAATGATTAATTGAAAATCCTCTACTTTAAGAAAATCTTCATTGTAATTTGGCCAAGAATTCTCAAAATCATGTCCATCAGAGTCTGTATATTCTTTCCATAAATAGAGGCTTATATGCGGAGTTATTGGCGACAACATTTTGAGTGTAAATTGAATGACTTCATCTAAACAAAATACCTCTGTTTCAGTTGCGTGTTCTGATTTAAAAGAATCTGGTATTGCATTTAACAATTCCATGATTGAGGCAACTGCTGTATTAAAAGAGTTTCGTTGCGCATAATCATTAGTTACTTTTTTTAAAGTTTGATGACTTTTTTGACGAAG
>MDSW01046961.1_pt1 | contig 15110 bp, 10 predicted proteins | sample 811171 | NCBI WGS metagenome assembly MDSW01 (sample SAMN05326641, study PRJNA326480) | marine metagenome | isolation source: seawater | place: Atlantic Ocean: North West | collected 2012 | reverse complement strand
TAAAAGAGTTTATAATTCTATCCAAAAATGTATATTTATTTATTGATGCGAATTCATTAATTTACGACAACTGTATTGATTTTGTTGATGAGGATTCAATCATTGAGGGTGTTATAAAACAAATAAAGTACTTGATAAAAGAGTGCAATAGTAAATTCACCTTCATAGCATTCGATGGTCTCCCTCCTTTTGCCAAAATAGAGCAACAACGTAATAGACGGTACAAATCTGCAATAACAAAGCGTCTACTAGGAGGCCAAAACAATGCAAAATGGGATACGTGTGCTATAACCCCAGGTACTCATTTCATGAGTAAAATCAATCAACAAATGAAAAAAACCTTTTCAGCCAAAACGAAATATTTTGTGAGTGGGAGTGATGAACACGGCGAAGGTGAACACAAAATATTTGAGTATATAAGAAATAACCAAAAATTACTTACTGCTAAAGATATAATTTTGTATGGTCTCGATGCAGATTTAATCATGTTATCACTGCATCATTTGAAATACGTCTCGAATATTCACCTATACAGGGAAACACCAGAGTTTATTCGGTCTATAAATATTGATATGGATCCTGATAAAAAGTATTTGATGGACATATACGAGCTATCTTTAATAATCGAATCGAAAAATCTTTCAGTCGATGACTATTTGATACTAGGATTTTTTATGGGAAATGACTTTTTACCACACTTTCCAAGTTTGAACATTCGTAAACAAGGATTGGAAAAAATAATTCAAATTAAAAAACAAACAAAAGACAATTTAGTAAATCAAAATGGTACCATAAATTGGAAACAATTAGGTTTTATAGTGAAGGAACTGGCAATGAAAGAACGTAATTCTTTTAAAGAGGTTTATGATAGAAAACCGTATTCTCAAAACTACAACACTAGAGAAGAAAAGTTATTGAATATTCCTACATTAGATAATAGATTAGAAAAAGCTATAAATCCATATCATGATAACTGGAGGTTCAATTATTATAAAAATTTATTTGGGATCGATATACGGTACAATGAAGATATGATAGGAGTTATATGTAAGAATTATGTAGAAGGTTTAGAGTGGACCTTTAAATATTATACAGGTTGTCCAATAGATTATAATTGGCATTACAAATATGATTATCCTCCATTATTCGAAGATTTAAAACAATACTTTCCGTTCTACGAGACCGAATATATTAAAGAGGCGCAAACAAATTTCAACGAATTGATGCAACTGTGTTATGTATTGCCGTATGATTCTTTATCTTTAGTTCCAAGTAATATTCAATACAAGTTGAATATGGATTGGTATAGGACGGATTGCAAAATTATTTGGGCATATTGTAAATATTTTTGGGAATCACATGTAATATTACCTCCAATCAACATAGATAAACTAAGAAATATTATTGGTGAATGTAAAGGATGATACTAGTTTGATTTCCTTCTACATACGCTATACTATTATTTTAAAATTTTATTTATTATTAGATAAAATTTTGATTAAAAAGTTAAATATAAGTAATGTTATAATCTTATTATGATTTTCTCAGGATGATACTGTCCTTTTTATCGGACTTCATAATGTAATAACTTGTCGCGACCATGAAGCATACTATCACCAATATTCCTAAGTAGTTTCGTGAGTATTCTTCTTCTTCGATGGGATCTGGTACACCAACTCTAGACCTGAGTTCATCGTTAGCCGATTCTCTATCTGCATATTCGTCGTATTCTCTCTTCTTTTTCATCCATGCCTCGCATTGTTCTTCTGCTTCATAACATCTATTTCCAAGTACAATATATACGGGGTTTAATTTATCGAAATCGCGTTTATTCGGGAATGTATCCATTACGTTTTCCCATCTTTTTTTTGTGTTTTTTAAAGTACCGTCTTCTAGTGTTTGTGTAATTGTTTTCCAAACAGGTTTCGCAAAATATTTAAGGGACAACATAATAAGTATGAAAACCACAAAAATTCCCACAAAAGCCATAAAGGGCTTAAACGCGGGGTGTAAGTTTCCCCAAGATTCGATTTGGCCCCATCTGCTGCGAACTCCTTTTATTTTATTACCATTTTCATCTTTTTTTTTAAATATACCAATAAAAATAGTGAAAGGAAACACAAAAAAAAGGACGACAACTTGAATGAATTTTGGCAGTATATTAAACAAATCATATAATACACCTCGGACTATGTCCAAAAGTATTAAAGGTGATAACATTACGGTATAAGCTAGTTCTAGGATAGTTCGAGCTATCCCCCTTCGTATTTTGTTGTAAATTTTAGTAAACCTAGTTCCATATTTTTTAGCTAGCCGACCGATTGCTTTGACATTGAATTTTTTTTTTTTGCAACTAGAATCTCTATATTTTGCACAATGTAACTCACCTCTACATTGTTCTTTTTCAAACGACCCGTCTTCCAAATTGTCACATTCCTGTATTTTTTCTTTCCAACTTGGCTCCGGTTCAGGCTCATTTTCCGGATTGGATTCACTAACTAATCCTTCAACTAAAGGATGACTAGTAATATAGCAATATACAGATGCTAATGATATTAACAGAAAATAGATTATCATTATTATATTATTTAAATATAATCAATTATAATAATAAAATAAATATTGTTAAATATGAATGTCGAAAATATGCAATTGGAAGACTTCAAAAAAATTATATTACAAAAGCAAGGTTGTGTGCTAATGAAATTTGGTGCCTCTTGGTGTGGTCCATGCAAAAAAATAACTCCTTATATCAAAAATAAGATAGATGCTATTCACAACAAAAAATTACAATATATGGATATCGATATTGATGATAATTGTGATATATACATGTATTTAAAGAGGAAGAAATTGGTTACTAAGTTACCTACATTTTTATTGTATAAGGATTCTAATAAAACAGTAGATGATGAAGAGATTTATATTCCTGATTATTCTGTTATTGGTATAGATGAACGTGAACTTGATATCATGTTTGAGATGATTTAGGGGAACCTAGGTTCCCCCTTACCCCCTCCTCAGTTAATATTGTGGTAAATTTTATTAAATTTATCACGTGCCTTTATGACCGGCAACTCTGGGCCGTACGGCAACCCGTTAGACCCTGTGTGAGGTGTGCTATCATTAATAAATGTTTCCACTGCGAATAATTTGCGTTCAATATCAATATTTTTTTCTTCTAATTTTTGAATTGTTTTAATTGTTTTTACCTGAAATATTACTATACTAAGAATTATAATAATATTAAAAATCTGGCTTGTAAAATATTTTCGTCTAAGTTTTTTATCTTTAATTGTAGCAGTCCTTACACCCTCACGAATGTTAATATTATTCAAATGAGGTTTAATATTATTTTTATCAATAGGAGAATATGAAGCTTTGCTATGAAACATTGTCATTATCATTAATACATAATACACAATAAATAAGAGAAAAGTATTCAATTTTTATGATATAAAACAGCATAAATTATATAAGTATATTTCAATGAAGAATCTTGATTTAAATATACAAAATTACACGTTTGATGATATATTGAACTTGTTTCATTTATCGATGCCGATATTATACGACGACCTTAAAATCGCGCGAAAAATAGTGTTAAAAACACATCCAGACAAATCTAATTTAGACGTGGGTGTTTATCATTTTTTCGTGAAAGCGCTGGAAATATTAGTCTACGTCTACAACTTCAATAACAATTCTCAACAAATGCGCGAATCAATGGACGATGACATTGATGAAAACATCATGAAATTTTCAATGATGAGCAAGACCGATAAGGAGGCATTCAACAAAAAGTTCAACGAATTATTCAAAGAGACCTATGTAAAGTCTGAAGAAGAAGAGCACGGATATGAACAAATGATTGTCGAGTATCGTAATAAGGATAGAAACACTACATTGATAAAACATGACAATCCCACAGAAGTAAGCAGGACATTCAATAATATCACTGGACAAAAGCCGAAAGACTATAATAGTGATATAAACAGTGGCGACTTACAGTACGGTGATGTGTGTGGTGTACAAGAATTGCACTCTGAACAACTGAATGAATACGCTTTAGATAGAACACATTTGTACAAAAATTTACATGATTTGAAACAACAGCGAAGCAAACAGAATATAACTCCAGTAGTAAACGGGGAAGAAATATTAAACCAACAATCAATGGACGATAATAAGTTGAGTATAAATAGGGCGTATACAATGGCGACTCAACATGAAAAAAAAATGGAACGTCAAAAACAAGCCTTAAAACAAATTAAACAAATTTCTTTCAAATAAATATACATATATATATCGAATGGAAAAAAATTGTATAGATTCTATACTGGAAAGGGAAAGTATACGAAACGATATATTGGCATTATTGGATGAAATTGTAAACGATGATACAATGACAGTAAAGCGATGTATATTTTTATATGGGGATCCAGGAATAGGAAAAACAACATTTATAAATTCATTGTTAAAAGAAAAGTACGATACAATATATTTTGATGGAAGCGATCCTCGTACAAAGAACTCAATAGAAAACTTGGCAGATAACAATATTGCTAAATACAACGTTTCGAATTTGTTAAATGGTATTAAAAAACAAATTGTAATTGTAATGGATGATATTGAAAGTATGAATACAGGCGATAAGGGCGGGATAAATGCTCTAGCAAAACTGATTCGTCCTAAAAAGACCAAACGCCAAAAGAAAGAGTTGAAGACAGTCAATCCGATAATATGTATTTGTACCAACAATATAGATAAAAAAATAAAAGAAATAATGAAGGTATGTCATGTTATAAGATTGTCTACTCCAACACCAAATGAAATGAAATCAATATTCGAACTCATGAATGGAGATAAGACGAACCCCCCAAATTTTGCAGAAATGGCGGGGGATCTACGGAACCTACAACTGAACGTGAAGCATGAAATTGAACTGAGTAAAACGAATCAATCAAACACACATGATGTAAAACACATTGTCTACAACCTAATGCAAAATAAATGTAATTTTAGCGATCATGACAGTTTGATAAATGATACGCATCGAACAATCGTTGGTCTAATATATCATGAAAATTTAGCAACGATAATCAATAAACTTAACAATGAAAATTCTACAATGATGTATAAAAAAATTTTACAAAACATATGTTATGCTGATTATCTCGATAGAATAACGTTCCAAAAACAAATATGGCAATTCAATGAAATTAGTTCACTGTTAAAAACAATGAAAACGAACCACATACTACACAGAGATGTAAAAGAACCAGGGAAATATATAAAATTATCCGACATAAACTTTACGAAAATTTTGACAAAATATTCAACAGAATATAACAACAATTTTTTCTTCCAACAGTTATCTTTTAAACTGTTGACAAGTTATGACGAGCTATTGCTATTCTTTAAAAGTATTAGAAATAATATAGAGGATTATTACGAGCTGATGAAGATTTATGACATAACCGAGATAGATATAGCTCGTGTGTACAAGTATATAGACAATATTGAAGAATACGAAATAAAGAATGTATCAATAGACATCGAAACAATGAGTTCTACCTAGTGATTGATTGCCCAATGTGGAAAAGATGACACCCATATTTAAGGTATTCTTTTTTGTCACCAACACCCTTAAAATTTCGAATTGAAAATAGAAAAAGAAAAGGGGGTGTTGTATTTTTGAAATAAGTTTTTAAATTGGGAATCAAATGAGTTGGTGACAAAAACTAATGAAATTTTAGGGTTATTAGGTGTGAGTGTTCTTTCTTAAATAATAATTTGTCAACTAAATATAAATGCAATTAGAATTAGGTGATATTATAAAAATTTTTTCATCACAATTAGAAGACTATCACGAGCAGGTTTTCGTGATAACATTTTTAAACAAAGAACGAATAATTGTACAGAATATAATATCAAATAAAATCCATGAACTTCCAATAAAAGACAATGTTTTATTGAATAAATTAATAGAGAACATTCATTTATTGAAACGCCACGAGAAACAGGGATTTGTGCAGCAGAACAATATGACAGTGAACATGTGGATCGACATACACGGAGTTTACAACAATGACATCCCTTTCTCGTTAACCGGAAAAATAACTAATATAGATCAAGATATGATTGAAGTTGTAATTCATAGTTTAGAAGAAGAAATAATAATCTACATAGATTTCGCTTATCAAGGAATATCACCGGACTCAAATATAAAAACCATAAATATTCGTGATAAACCAATTGAAGATGTTAACGAGTCTAAGGAATCATCTGATACAACAGGAGAGATACAGAGCGAAACTCAAAATATAGACAAAATAGTATTTCATGAAGACTTTTTAGAGACCATTCAAGTGAAAGAAATTAAACAATCGCATCACCATGCATATAGTTTAGATACCCAGTTAAATGACATGATTGAAGACATATTAGCAAATAATTCCAATCCTAGTAGACAGGTATTACATGAAATATCTATTTTGACCGAACGATATAAACATTTACATAACCAGTATATTTCAAAAACCAAAATGTCAGAAAAGAATGACCCTCATTGGAGTATAAATGTAATTACCAACAAACCAATGCTTTTTCTTGAAGAAGACGAATATACCGACGAAAATATTCGTAATGCCGATGTTCGCAAACATCTTTATGATCTAGAGACTGATCTGAACAATCAGTACACAACCAATTCGTATGCCGAGAGATACCAAAGATTGCTAGAAATAATACAAAAGTTTTATCAAATAAATGATAATGAATCACACGAAAATACCGAAACTGTAAAAAGCACGATGGAATGTATACAATCTAATTCACAAGAAACACCCAACGACATACAAAGTTATTCGGTTTGTGCTGAGCGAGTACCGTTCGGTTTGATTAGAAACATTACCACTTCATCGTTTAAAAAAGTGATAGTGTTACCAGACGATACTGTGCATATGGACTCAATTGTATATCTACCAGAAGGGCTTGCTTTGAACGGAATTGCCAAAATTAAATCCACCAACATATTAGAAAAGGCGTTAATAAATGACGTGGTTTTATTGGATTACAACGTTAACAAAAGTAAAATATACGATGCTATGTATGTAACTGCTGAAACAGATAATAAAATATTTGATAAACTGTTTACAAAACTGTTGCACTTTAAATATGACTCGGACGCGATGACTCCCACAGAGTTTAAATCAAAGGTATCGCCTGCGAAAAATTCGATAATTATGAATCTTGCCAAAAAAATTAGTAGCAAAAATTTATCATTTTTTTCGGTACTCAGGTACATGCATAAGTTTTCACTGGACAAAGACGACGTTGATATGAAGACACGTGAGTTGATTGACGAGTTAACGGATATGAGGTTACTAGAATTGAAGAAGGAACTCATAGAAATAAGAAACAATAACGTAAACGCAGAAAGTGATTCATCATCGAGTCGGTCGAACTTTTTTGAAGTATACAATGACTATATTAAACATTACATAGATACAGACGATTTAAGTACTTCTGAAATACTATCAAAAATGATGAAATTGGATAACATTGATTTGTTTACATCGTTGGTTTTGTTAAAGAAGAACGATTTTCTCGATTTTACACGATTTGATGCAAAAGTTAGTGAATATATAGATTCGAAAGATGGACAAATACCAAACAACAAATGTTCAAAATATTACTTGAGTAAACAATATAGTACACTTAATCAACTTGAACTAGATAATAACAAAGACATATATTTTGATAAAGAGTTTGACAAAACAAATTATAAAATGTTCGATGAAGAAACCCTACAAGATCGCGAAAAATGTATAAATGAATTAACAACTAAATACAAACTTGAAGAAAAAGAGGCTATATATGAATACGAATCGATGAAAAATAAACAAAGAGAAGTCCGCGATGGAGACTTTGCGCTACTTTACACAGATGGAAAATTCATAATGTTTATCCGTAAGAAAAAACAATGGGAACAAACCAACAAGTTCTCTGGAATGACTGGAAAAGAAATCTTTTGTAATATTCAATCAGACTGTTTTACAATTCCAACAAATGTGTGTTCGACATTGAAAGACAAACAAACAGCAAATAGTGTAAAAGATGCAAAGGATTCGGTAAATGACTTTGATAAAGATATTGTCAAGAAAAAAACGGTTTTCAAAGAAATAATGATGCGAACTAATGAACAGAATATGATCAAACTTAGACTAAACACTAAACATATTGAGAATAATGCCTTCAAACAAAGTCGTATATTATACAATATCGGAACAACATATATACCTTCAGCTGTAGAAGAATCGCCATATAGTGATATTTTTCAATCCATTTTGAACATAAAAGATGTAGGATTAAAATATACCTACATAATCAAGTTTTGCTCAAATTTTACACGTGATGCAAACATATTAGTTAAAGACGAATCGCAGTATTGGAAATATTGTGTAAAGACAAATTTGAAATTAGTTCCATTATTTATTTATAAATTAGCAATAAGTTATCATGTATCAAAAACATATGCACAGGAACTTTCAAACATATGTAAAAACCAAGGCGTTTTAAGCGACGACGGTGATAAGTTTATTGACGAACATTCCGGATACATAATCAAAGATATTGAATATAATGATGCTTATCAACCGAACTACAATCCCATAAACATAACTGTTTCACCGGAGACAAATGTATATTCTTCAATCACGGATATTTCAAAAGATTACAAACATTATATTGTGAATGTCATTGATGCGATGTGTAATTTCATGATAATAAAGCTTACTGATATTCAAAAAGAGTACATTATGCGCAATGTAGTGAACGATTTTAATAAGTTTTTTGGTTCTCGTCCAATAGAAGAGAAAAAGAAACAAACAGTTCATTCACATTATATAATGTACTTTACACTATCATACTTAGCAATAGAGATATTGACATCGGTACCAAATATCCGAACAAATGATCAATTCCCTGGTTGTGTAAAATCCTTTACAGGATGGCCAGTAACCGATAAATCGGACATCTCGGGATTATTATACATAGCATGTGTAGCGTATAAGTTGAAAAACCCAAATTTACCTTGGAGAACGCTTCGTAAACCAGTGAAAGGTGTACCGCCATCCATTGAAGTTGTGAGTTCAACAATTCAAGAATTTTTAGATAAAATAATTACACGTGTATCTGTTCAAAAAAAAATAATAAAAAAAATACAATACAATCAAAAGCAAGAAACAGTAGTAGAAAAGGTTGTACCAGAAAGCCACAAATTTTTCCTACCACCACAAAAACCATTCAAAATAGAATTTACTATAACCAAGGGATTAAATGGATTATCCAGGAGTAGTCTACAAATTAAATCATTTTACTACACAATATCATTGTTTAAAAAAATTCAAGATTTAGTAAAAAGCAGTGTAAACGAATCTGATTTAGTAAACGAACCACTACAAGATAGTATAAACGAACCAAATTCGTTTTTCAAGAATAAAGGGATTCAAGAAGATTTGAAAGAATTAAAGATGATAAATAAGATGATGAAAAACAAGAAACTTTCTATTGTTTATTATAAAAACAAAAACTTTGAGTTGCACTTTCCAAATGTACTTTATGAATTAATGAAGAACAAAAACATAATAAATGCCTACATGTTAAGTATTATTGATGACCACGAATATTCGATTAGAGAAATGTTGTCTGGTTTACCAGAAGTATTTCCTAGAGAAATATCAGCGTTTGAGAGTATGTTACAACAATATGGTATAGTAATAACAAAAGAAATTTTCGAAAACATTTACACCATGGTCAATAACAAAACATTGTTTGATAGCTCAACACTTTTCCAAAAGCAGTTGGATATTAAGACCGAATTCGAAAATACGGTAAGTGAAAATGGTGAAAATACATATATTTCGAAACTGTTTGAAATGCTCTACAACGAAAAGGAAGATGTCGCAAAAAACAATATGTTTGAAGAAATCAAAGAGAACATGGAAGCCATTTCTGAATATGTTAATCTCAATGGGGAACAAAAAAATTCAGATAAGAAAAAGTTCAAAACAACAATGCAGAAACTAATAGATAGTACAATGAACATATCCAATTTTTGGGAACCAATTCGAAAGACAGATGACGAAGTGAATATCTGGTATACAAAGGCGAAGTCACTTTCAGACATTGAAAGCGAGACAACAAATAACGCTACGAAAAGTCTTAGAAATGTAATAAATAATTTAACGCATACACTTCCTGAAATGATAAAGAATAGACTATTGGATTTAGGAAGTCGTTTCGATAATGTATCTTGTCCGGATCACTGGGATATATCAGACATTCACAAAAACGACATAACAAGAATAATTAAACATTTTTACCATTTCCTTGAAAAATATAGTAAATGTCCGCAAAAACTTATATCCGAATTGGATAACTACACAAAAATGGTAAAAAGTTTTCCAAAAATATGTGATTTATTGAAACGTCATTTCGATACAAACCAGAACAGTGAGACCTTATACATGTCAACACTATTCGTATTGTTTGAGGCTATTAAATCACTTATTGATATAACAGTTGATTTGGAAGATAAAGAAATTTCAATATGTATGGCGAATATTGTGTACGATGTTTTTGCCGTGTATTTTTTTAGTGATACATTCAAGCAGTCAAACATCTCGAACGACGATGTATTTGCCTCCGTTAAAAGAGTAAAAGAAAGCGAGAAAAATACGATATTAAAAAAATTGGAAGGAATGAATGATGAAGAACGGGATATAGACAATGAATACAAAAAATATTCGATAGGTAGTTGGTCATCTGGGAAATTTAGAACATATGATAAAACCGAATATGACCAAGGACAGGTTTCAAATATATATAGAGAAGATGAGTTTATGAGCGGATTACTTGGTGAAATATATGTTCAAGGAGACGAGGATTTTGAAGAAGCATTTGATTTGTCAGAAATTCCTGAAGATGATATTGATCCTGCTTCTGACGAATAAAAAAAAATGTTTATATAAAATAATATGATGTTGAAATTATTAAGTTTTTTTATGTTGCTGGTGGTTTTATTTGTTTTATTCTACGGGTTTAATGGCTCTAAAAAAAAAAAGTTTTCTGAAGTGATAGATATTGGTTCACCAGAAACATTAGATGCTTTATCTATAACCGAAACTGATGATGCTGATAACAATTTTACCGGATTTGCTCATTGTTTCTACATATATGTATCAGATATATTTTCAGGATCGACTCCAACATATATTATCAAAAGGGAAGATGCCACCTTAAGCAAGGAGTTTAATATAACCATTGATCAGTTTAATGTATTGACAGTTACATTCGAAACTCAAACTATAGAGTATATGCTTCCTTTAAGTAAATGGACGAACATTTGTGTGAACATTAATCCACATGCTATTGAGTTATATGTTAATGGGTCATTACTTAAATCTAACATAAATGCTATGAAGGCCAGTAGTAATGATTTATATGATAAAAACATTATTATTGGCGACTCTACTGCAAGTACTAGAAAAGGATGGGTTGCAAAGTATGAATATTTTGATAGACCACTGGATTCTTATACTATTAACAAAAAGTATCAAAGTAATGTAAATTCCTACAAAAATACACTAGATGAATATGGATTGCGATTGACGATAGACAAAAATAATGAACAACTCGCAAGTATTCAGTTTTAAAATCATAAAACAATAACTATTTAAAATGTAAAAAATATTAATTATATGAAAATATGAATGCATTGTTTTTTAATACAAAAAACGCGTGTTCTATTGCAGATATTCATATAATTTCAAAGGATCAAGAAGATTCAATAATGAACATAATAGATAAACAATATAAACCAATAATTGCAATAAACGAGGATGTTTTAAAGGACTATATATCTATGTTAAGCAACATTTTCAAGCCCTTTATTTTGTTCACAATCAGTTCAATCAATATGGATGTCCTAAATGAGTGTCCTTTAGATATAGACAAAATGTTAAGTAATTCAAATCTAATTGTTTGGTTCACATCACAAAAAAAAACAACACATTGGAAAGTGCGTTCGTATCCACTCGGGCCATTGAGAATAGATAGTCACATAACTCAGGGTGATGTAATGCGAAAAATGTTTAATATTAAAAAAAAAAACGAATTATTTTACGACTTCACATCTGAAGATAATGTGAGTAAATACTTATCAAGTATGTACGATCGTGTAAACACTGAAGAGATGGATGATGCTACGTACTATAGATGTTTAGAAACATATAAATTTTGCGTAGTTTGCCCATCACAACAACAGCACCAACAGGTATGGGAAGCCTTATTATCTGGCGTTTTTCCAATAGTAGTATCATCGTCATCCAACGACCTTTACATTAACTTACCTGTTGTTTTTATAAACAACTGGTTTATGATAACTCCTGATTTTTTAAAAGAAATGTATACAGAGTTGACAACTTATAAAAAATATTCTTATGAAAAGTTGTATAAGTATTATTGGCTGAACGAAATAATAAAGTACAAGAACTCTTAAAGAGGGTGTAGTGATTTAAAAATTGAAATGTAAAATAAATAGAATACATATTACATTCAAAACCACACAAAGATGACCAATTTCGATGATAACGAGACAATTATTCAGCTAATGGAACGTGTAAAAGCTCTGAAAGACAGTGAACGTGAACTTCTAGTTAATAGTATTAAGGATATGAATACTATCAGTAAAAAACGCGTACCTACAGATGAAGAAAAGGCTGAACGCATGAAAGCGGCGGTTGCAAAACGCAAAGAAACAATTGCACGCCGCAAAGCCGAGGCTAATGAATCAGGAGAATCTAAAAAGCCTGCAAAAAAATCGCAGCTGACTGATGAAGAAAAGAACGAACGTAAACTTCGCGCAAATGAGAAACGTAAAGCAACGTGGGCTCGCAAAAAACAAGAACGTCACGACACGCGGGTTGTAGAAGATACGACTAGCGAGGAGGGTGACGACAAGCAGGATGTAAGTGAAGTAAAACCACCTACAAAGAAACTAATTATCAAAAAACAACACGTCGTAAAGGAAGACAATGTAAGCGAAAAAGCACTAGTCAATGAACTTTTTGAGGATTAGTAATCACAAATCCTTCTATATAAATATAAATCCGTATATGAATATATAATTTTAATATTATGAATTTTTTTGTTGTAATGTTTTTACCATTGTGTAGAGGTTTCATTTTTTCGGGTGCTACGGCCCCGATGGGGTTTTGGGATCCATTAGACTTGTCTAAGCGTGTTGATATTGGTCATTTGGCTTTTTTACGGGAAGCAGAACTGAAACATAGTAGATGGAGTATGTTATCGATGATAACAATACCAATGATAGAAAGTAAAACACATTATCCTTCAATTAACGGGTTTGATACATTACCAACCGAACTGAAAGTTTGTATATTTGTACTGATTGGTTTTGGGGAGTTCAGTACACTGATAAAAGGATGGGAAGATCCATTTTATATAGAATCTTACTATCCTTATCTTTTTTTGAATCAAACAAAAGTGTTTAAATTAATTCCAAATTACCAACCGGGGGATATGGGATTTGGCGTAATCGAAACACTTGATTATATTGAACACGATACAATTAATAACTTAGAATTAAACCATGGTCGATTTGCAATGATATCTTCAATAATAGTAATAATATTGGAAAAAGTATTCAATATTCCATTGTTTGCTACAGCAAGTTTAGATTTAATCTAGGTTTCTACCTGCCCAGAGATATAATCAGTTAAGGTCAATCGTTTATTTCTAGTTCGTGTCATTTTGAGTTTAGGATTGAACTCCTTATAATGCTCTTTATAATACGACACAGATGTTAATATACTATCTGTGTCTGTTCGGGATGTAGTTAACGTGTTAATATCAAACAAAGCCGTATCAAGTTCTTGCTTACGTGTGAGCAGTTGATACTTACTTGGTTTGTTTGGTTGCATTCCGGGCGTTATAATAAAAATATAAGATGAATCTATATCACTCCCCGATTCCAATGAATGTAAAACAATCATATTAGATCTTATATTTTCATCAAATCCGCTTTGGTGGTTAGATATGAGGATAGTAGGTATTTGGTATTTCTCTACAAACATCCAAATATCTAAATTACAAACATAAAAATCATCATTTTTTACAAATGTCTCAACATCAATAGTATCAACTGTTTTTGATAAATTCTTTTTTTGTCTTTTCATGGCTTTGAAAAATTGTAATTTATTTGTTTCGATTTGTTCGTTATATAAAGAGATAAGGTCCTCTTTGACTTTATTTTGTGTTATGGGTTTATTCGTGTATGCTTGGTATATATCGGCAAGTAATTGAATTGTACAAAACGACAAATTATCATAAGTGCGTACGTACGTTTTTTCTGGAAACTGTTGTTCTTTTATTTGTTTTGTAGATTTTCCTAAAAGCTTTACAGTGAAACAATCAATTGTATCAACAAAAGTATACTCACTATCATTATTAGTTAAATCATCTGCTGTTTTGTTCAATATATAATCACTATTGTGTGCTGCCTTAAAGGTATTGAAAAATACACTGTTTAGTTCGGAATCGTAAACAAGAATTTCGTCATTGTTTAAAGACGAACTTTCAGTAGGAAAAAATAGTAGTTGTTTAGGATCCAAAATAAAATCTCGTGTTGTTTTGTATCTAATCAATTCATCGGCGACTTTCGTAAAATAAGTACGACTATTATAGTCGTTTGTAATGAGGTTTACTTTGGGTATAAGCAGAATGTCTTTGTCGCAATATGAACTTGTGTTTTTAGAATTACAGAGGCTTACGTTCGATATCTGAGATAGTTGTTCGGCAGTATATGTTATGAATCTAACGTTGTCTTTGGTAAGTTTTATGAGTATACTACTTATTTTCTTTATTTTTAGCTCATAAGATATTTTGTCATCGTTTATGCACAACATAATTTTACTGTGTAATAATTGGCTTGGTAGTAAAGAAAGTTTATGACGACATAACAGGCGAAAAGCATTTAAAAATGTTTGTTCGCATTTTAACTTATGTGCATATGAATTCTTGAT
>MDSW01025486.1_pt1 | contig 15111 bp, 10 predicted proteins | sample 811171 | NCBI WGS metagenome assembly MDSW01 (sample SAMN05326641, study PRJNA326480) | marine metagenome | isolation source: seawater | place: Atlantic Ocean: North West | collected 2012 | reverse complement strand
CTACGCTACAGGACTTATTGATGGTATAACTACAAATCCAACTCTTATTATGAAGAGTGGTCGTAATCCAGAAGATGTGTATCAAGAACTCATAGACATGGGGATAGAAGATATTAGTATGGAGGTCGTTGGTAATAGAAAAGAAATGTGGGAAGAGGGTCTAAGACTTTCTAAAAAATTTGGTAAGCAAGCAACTATCAAAGTTCCTTGTACACCTGATGGTCTTGCTGTATGTAAAGAGTTATCTAGACAATTAATAGCGGTCAATGTCACATTAATATTTGATGAAGCACAAGCAATATTAGCAGCAAAAGCAGGAGCAAGATATGTATCTCCTTTCGTTGGTAGACTTGATGATAATTCAATTGCTGGATTAGACTTAATCAAAAGGATATCTAACATATATAATATTCAAAATGTAAAATGCACAGAAATCCTTTCTGCTTCGATTAGATATGTAAATAGCGTATCTCAATCATTTGCTAATGGTGCTCATGTGGTTACAATGCCACCTGCAGTATTTGATAAGATGTATAATCATGTACTAACTGATAAAGGATTACAGTTGTTTGATGAAGACTGGAAATCGGTACAAAAAAATGTCTAGAGACGATCATCCTCGCATAGATGCTGAAGAGCATCCTGAGGATTATTTTACCATCACAGCAGATGGATTTGTTTGGCCATTACAAAATGGCAATGTAGGTGCTGAGGAACCTATCTTTCACAAGTCTGAATTAGATGAAGTGTTAGAAAGGATGTATAGAACAAATAATAATGAAGGTAGTTGATAACTTTCTACCCAAGAAAGATCATGAAAGAGTAGTATTCTTACTTCAAAATGTTATTCCTTGGTTTTATAATGATCATGTAGTTAATGTAGATGATCGATTAGATCCTAACAAATACCAAATGGTGAGTCCTATATGGGCAGAAGGTAAATTTCATAATGATATTTGTCTTACTCCAGAAATTGCTGATATTTTTACACCTAGATTAAAAGTACAATCTTGGGTTAGAATTAAAGCAAATTTCTCACCTAAGAATGTAAATATTATAGAACAAAGATTACATCGTGATGGAAGTTTCGGTGATTATACTGCTGTCTATTATATCAATAGTTGCAACGGTTATACATACTTTGAGGATGGTTATAAGGTGAAAAGTGTTGCTAATCGCATAGTAATTTTTCCTAGAGATACTAAGCATAGCGGTACTACATCTTCAGACTCTTACAGACAAGTTATTAATTTTAATTATTACGGTTATGATTAGATTTGGTGGTGCTCAAATTCCTGTAGGAACTAATATACAAGCTAACAAAAAAGAAATTTTAAAAGCAATTGATTGGGCAAAAGAAAACAAAGTAGATCATCTTTTAACACCAGAAGCTGCTTTATCAGGATGGGATCGTGAGTGGATTACCCATATAGATGAAATTAAAGATGCATTAAAAGAGATAGAAGATGCTCAAAAAGCAGCAGGAATATATTTACACTTAGGAACCAATTTTGTAGAACCAGAAGAGAAAGGTATAATCAATAGAAATGAAATCAGACATTATGATTCTGATGGTATACTAAGAGGTGCTACATACAAGACTCTTTGCGTTGATATGGAAACTGCTCTTGGCAGAGATCCACAAGTAGATTCATTTACTATTATTGATCTTGTTAAAGATGATGAGAAACAATGTCTTGGTGCTGGATTGATATGTAATGATATGTGGGGATATGCAGAGGCATCTACTAAACCTATTACTACACTATACAAAGAACTAGGAATACTTGATGTAATATTACATGCAACTAATGGTGGAAAAACCGATCCAAGTAATCCATCATGGTTAGTATTTGAGAAATGGCATGATGCTTACCTTAGAATGGCAGCATGGAATTGTATGGTTCCTATATTTACTGTTGATGCTTGTACTGATTGGTTATGGGATGGAAATGAGGATGAAGTAGACAAATACACTACATCTAGTGAGAGTGGATGGATTGATAGTCAGGGATGGCAGACTCAAGTGCCTAGAAGAGGTCGTCAATATTTTACATATGACTTTGAACCACCAGTGCGTACAAAACTATCTGATGTCTACAATGATATAGGTGGTAGGTTGTATCAGAAATGACAAAGTAAAAATGCCTAAATAGAGAGGCTTAAAGCACTAATTCTAATGAAAAGGTTTATCCCTTTAATAATGTTATTGATGAGTGCTCCGCTTGCAGCGAGAGCCGATATTACAACTCGATATGCATCTAGTGTGCAGTTGAGCGTAGGAGGAGCCCATACTTCGGCTGAGAGAATTGGGTCATCTTTCTCGATTTCTGGTAGTGGTGTTGATACCACTGATGGTACTACTGCTAATACTATTTCTGCTGGAACCATAACATCAGGTGTATATGCTCCTGGTACAATTTCAGCAACTCAGGATGTTCCAGGTGCAACTTTCAGCTTTAGCCAAGCCTACACTCAAGCCGATGCAGTTCCTACAGGTGCTGTAACAGTTGGTGAGACTGCTAATTTTGGTAATGTTGTCAGTACAGCAGGAGGAACAGTTGGTAATCTAGCTGGTACAACTTCTAGTTCACACGCATTTAGTAATGTGGCAGCTGGTGGAGCTAATACTTCAGCTACGACTCAGTTCGTAACAGAGGTCACCGTACGATAAAATAGGTCATGAAAAGGCTTATAACTATATTAGTATTGTTAGGTAGTACTGGGGCTGCAAGAGCAGTGCCAGTGGTCCCCAATTTTCAGCAAGGCTCTATGACGAGCCATACCGAAACTGAATCTACAGTAACGGAAACCATAAATTCCATTGATTATAGGACAGGATGGGAATACTCAGTGACTGGGGTAGGCATAGACAACAATGGTCAGCCATTAAACCCACCAACATCAACATCGACAGTAACGGTCAACCCAACCGTAGGGTCAGGAGACGCAGCAGTAACAGGCAGCGTAACTTCTTCCTTCGACAGTTTAGACTTTTCTCAAACAAACAACTTCACCCTATCAACGCCAGGTGCAGCCTTCCAATTCACTCAGAGTTATCAAGGACCTGGTATGACGAATCAGACAATAATACAAAGAGTAACAACTATACAAAGCGTAACAGATACAACAAGTACATTTACCCAGTGATAGCAACGCTTTTGGGCGTTAACTATTTGTTACCAATGAAAGCCTTAGCTGAAGGTGTTGGTGGTGTTAGTGCTACTGCCAACCCTATTGCCAATTCTTCAGGCTCAGTGACCAACCAGGCAATACAAGTTTTACAAGGTCCATATGTAACTAACACTTACGGTAATGGTGTATCGTGTCAGAGTACAACTCTCAATATAACTCCATACTTCCAGTTTGCAGATTCTAGAAAGCATCCGTGGGAAGATTTTTATAACGAACCACAATATAATTTAACAGATATATCTGGTAGAACAGTCACTCAAACAATAACAGTTCAAAACTATCCTTGGGAGACATGGTACGATAACCGCACTAAGGATGATGGTACTAGATGGTTTGCTGATGGTGCTGATATGCAAATAGAGGTTGAAGTACCTGCAGGAGACGGTGTACCTGATGCTGTAACTAATAATACTTTAGATCCAATATGGTATAAACCTATAAGGACTGATATGAGAGCAAACCAAAGTCTTAACCTTGGTATATCTGCTACTCTATCAGTACCATTGAATAAGAAAATGAAGGAGTTATGTCAACAGGCAGCTGAGCAACAAATAGCAATGCAAACTCAATTAGTTTCTAACAAAAGATTGGATTTTGAAATCGCAAGATTAAAAAATTGTGGTGAGCTAAAAAAATCTGGTATATTTTTCCACCCTGCATCGCCGTATCATAGTATTTGTGCTGATGTAGTTGTAACATCACCTGGTGGTCAGATAATACCACATCAACATGAAATACCACAACCTAAGTGGACACCACCTACTTCTTCTTCTTCTTCACCTTCAAAGGAGGTAACCCTTTCTTCTCCCGATAACGATCCCGAATCCTATCGGATCTCGAAGCCCGTTGAGGAGTCTTCCCAAGGATCGTCTGAACCTTCCCAAGAGCTTTCTTCACTACAGGTTTCACCACCCTCAGGAGCAAATCTGCTAGGGGTTTGGCAAATAGGGCAGACGCAGTTGCCACAGTAGCTATAGCTGCGGTAGTTGATACTACAGATACTGACGGTACATACTGTTGCAATGTTGGAACATCTTCCCACAATGTCTCACAGATTAACCCATCAGGTGTTAATTTATGACCAGTTACTCTCTCTGTACCCTCTTGATTTAGGTCTCCAACTCGTCTTCCATTGATAGGAGGACATTCTACTTCTTTATCAGTTGGAGGTGTTACAGGCGGTTGTGGAGTGTCTATATCAGGTGGAGGTGGATCTCCAGTATCTACACCTTGAGCTTCAGGTTCTTCAGTAGTTATAGTTTGCCAAGTTAAATCTCTAGCATCATAATCAGGTGGGTCATAGTATGGCATACCACCATCACATAATACTACATTTCCTTTAGGATCGTTATCCACTAACATTTTGTTTTTGTTTTGTGGATTTTTTGCGTTTTCTTTATGGACTTTTACGCAACCAGGCATATCAACAATAGGAGTTCCTATTGTTTCAGTAACAGGAATTGTTATTGGTATAGATTGTGGTGGTGTAATTAACCACACTCTATTATCTTGTACATAATTATTACCAATACCTCTTACACCAGAATTAGGAATCAATCGAATCTCAGTTCCATTAATCTGGATATTAGGTATATTAACACCTTCAGTTTCTATATTTGGTATTTCAAATGGTTCCATAATAATGATTTATTCATTGAGTTGGAATTTGATTTTTGTAGTCTACAGGTGGTTTCAATCCTTTGACAGGACCAGATGACTTCGGCCAATTATCTACCAGTTGTTTATAAATTTCTTCTCTAACAACTTTTCTAATCTCTTCTAATTGTGCCTCTTGTCTCCTAGCAGGTCCATTATTCATATTGTCAATAACTTGACCACCACCAACAACTGCACCAGTTCCTACAACTGCTGCTGCTGTTACTCCTGTAGTTACTTTTTGAAAATCCATTTATTTATCATGCTTGATGTATTTATCCTTGGCTAAATAACTGAAGCAAGTACTTTCTTGAACTTTAGAGATGCCACTTAATAAGCTAGAGAACTTTATAAAGAATACTGAGGGTAAGATTCTCTATGTTAATCCAAATGATTTGGATGCTACAGACAGTATAACCAATCAAGGTAATTCCTTGACGAAACCTTTTAGGACTATTCAAAGGGCATTACTAGAGTCTGCTCGATTTTCATATCAAACTGGATTCGATAACGATATAAACGATAAGACAACTATATTACTATTTCCTGGTGATCATTTTATAGACAACAGACCAGGATTTGCTATTAAAAAAGATCCTAGTGACCCTTCAAGAGCAGTTGGTGTCTCTCCTCTAGGTGCTCAGACACTTGCTAGTGCTGAATTTAGTTTAAATTTATCAGCAGAATTTGATCTTACTGTAGAAAATAATATACTTTATAGATTTAACTCAGTATATGGTGGATGTATAGTTCCTCGTGGTACTTCTATTGTTGGTCTTGATTTAAGAAAAACTAAAATATATCCTCTCTATGTACCTAACCCTACAGATGATGATGTTCCTACTGCATCATTATTCAGAATAACTGGTGCTTGTTATTTCTGGCAGTTTTCAATATTTGATGGAAAAGGTGATCGTTTGGTATATACTGATCACCAACAGTTCAATGAAGATAATAGATCATTCCCAATATTTTCTCATCATAAATTAACATGCTTTGAGTATGCTGATGGTGTTAATGATGTTAAGGGATATGATAGGACAGACCTTAGCATGTATTATTACAAGTTAAGTTATGCTTATCAAGAACCAACAGGTCGTGCTGTTACATATGAATGGCCAGAGAATGAAGGAGATTTTGATACAGTCAGACCAGAGTATGAAATTGTTGGTGCGTTAGGAAACGATCCAATACAAATTGCAAGTATTATATCAGGTGATGGTAGCACTGCTACATCACAAGTAACAGTAACAACACAACAACCACATAGATTGAGTGAAGGGACTCCTATAAAAATTAGTGGGGTTAGTGTATCACAGTATAATATTTCTACTATTGTACAATCTATAGTAGATCCTACTACATTCACATATACTCTATCAACATTCCCTAATAATTTACCAGCAACACCATCAAATATTGCTAATGCGGTAGCAACTATCGAAGCTGATACGGTGACAGGTGCATCACCATATATCTTTAACCTCTCACTAAGATCAGTGTATGGTATGCAAGGTATGATAACTGATGGTGCAAAGGCAACTGGATTTAGATCGATGGTTGTTGCACAGTTCACTGGTATATCACTACAAAAAGATGACAGAGCATTTGTAAAATATAATAGAGAATCTAGATTATATGAAGGAATAGCATATCAAAAGGTAATTGGTGCTGATTTGAGTGCTCAATCATCATCAACTAACGCAGCAACTGTTTATCACTTAGATAGTGGAGCAATATATCGTAAAGGATGGGAGCAAGCTCATGTTACTATTAGAAACAATGCTGTTGTACAGATAGTTTCTGTGTTTGCTATTGGTTACAATGCTCATTTCTTAGGACAAAGTGGTGCTGACGCATCTATTACTAACTCTAACTCCAACTTTGGACAGTTTGCTTTAATTGGTGAAGGATTTAGACCTGATGCATTCCCAAGAGATGACCAAGGATATGTTACACATATTACTACACCACAGACTGTAGATACATCTGCTGCAAAAACTGATAGTGTTAGTTTCTATCAGTTAGATGTCGATAAGACTAAACAAGTAGGATTATCAAGTCATTTGTACATCTTCTCCTTTGATAAGGAAGATGATCCCCCTTTAAGTTTATCTCAAGGATATAGAGTTGGTGCTAGACATGATGAAAAAATACATGTAGCCATAGGAGCAACAGATTATACTGCTAATGTCTTGATGCTTGAAAACAAGATAGAGACATCTGGTATTAATACTGCTGCAGTTGGTAATCAATCTGGTGCTAAAAAAACTGCTGCAGGTGTACCTAATACATTCTTTGAGTTAACAGTTGATACTATTGGTCTAATAACTGGTGAAAAGATAAGAATTTTCAGTGATGATGGTGATCTACCTGAAAATATTGAATTCAATAAGATATATTATGCTATTGTAGTATCTCCTACTAGTATTAAGATTGCATCTACATTCTCAAATGCTATTAATGATGTTCCCATTGAAATATATGGCGGTAGTTCATTAAGGATTGAGAGTAGAGTATCTGATAAGGAGAGTAATGATCTTGGACATCCAATACAATGGGATTCTTCTCAAAGTAGATGGTTTATTCATGTTGATACTGATAACGAAATATATCCACAGATTAGAAATAATTTCAATTTAATAGGTGTTACTGGTACAAACATAGCACAGATTAAAAGATTTGAGGATAAAAGATCTATTGAAGATAAACTTTATAAGATTCGTTATGTTATACCAAAAGAAGCAACTAACTCTAGAGATCCAGTTGACGGATTTGTATTCCAAAGTTCTTCTTTAGTAGGATATGCAAAAACTTCTGATGCTGCTGCCACTACTATAACTCTCAATGATAATAATTATGGAAGAAATCAAAACTTCATTGCATTTGTTAGTGAGACATCTAGTGTAGTAACTGTTAGAACTGAGAAACCTCACAATGTAGAGGTTGGTGACATTGTTAAAGTTGTAGATGTTCAGGATTCTAATAATCCTAGTGGTACTGATGGTATAGGATATAATGGATTGTTCACAGTAACTGCTCTTATTGATGCTTATCAGTTTGCACATAGCACTACTGATATTAATGGTGTTGAGAGAAACACAGGTAACTTTGTAGATACTACTAACAGTAGAAATCTATTCCAACCAAGATTTTCTATTAGTGATAACAAGAAGAACTTTACTGTTTATCGTGTCAATACTGTAGAACCTTATGTTTCTGGAGCAAATGATGGTGTATACATTTTAGATGTATTGAGTTGTGACTATGCTCCACCTCAAGAATTTGATTATAAAAATTATAGACAAAATGTTACTTATCTGTATCCACAACAAGATAGAGATAATATTGTAGAAAATTCTCCTGCTGCTGTATCATTTGCTCGTAGAGAACCAGTAGGAAAAGTTGATATCAATGACCAACAGAATTCTCTAACAAGAGAAACTCTTGATAAGTTTAATAAGACATTTAATGTCGGTTATGGTATTTCAGCTGTTACTCCTGTATCTGCTGGTGTATGTACTATTACATTTGATAATCAACATAATTTCAATGGACTTATTACTCATGAAAATCTAGTAACTGGTGTAGGATATGCTGTAACAACAGAATATAATACTAGATTACTAGATGGTGGTAATTGGAATGGTGCAACTGCAACTGTAACAGTTGGTCTTGGATCTACTTCTATTACTGGATTTGAAGTATTTGCACCTGGTTCTGGATACCAAGGTGGAGAGACATTGACTCTTGAAGGATTTGCTAGTGCAAGTATTGGAGTTCCTACATCTGGTATTTCAAATGCTGTTGGCGATGTTGTTTCTATTACTGGAATTGGAATTACATCTGATGGATTATACAGAATAACATCTATACCTAATAAGACTAGTGTTGCTATAGCTGTGACTGCTGGTGATCCTCTTATTATTCAAGGACAGTATTTGTATAGAAACTCTCCTGCTGTTTCTATAGCTTCCACTCATTTTGATATTACTACTGGTATTACAACCATAACTACATCCACACCTCATGGACTGAGAAAAGGATCTAAGTTCAGGGTCGTAGATACTGATAGTAATAATATAGGTGAGTTTTTGGTATCTACCATAGCTGGAATTACTACATTTACTACCACAACTGTTAATGATATTAATTATGCTGCTGGACATAAAATATATCAGCAGACATATTCTGCAAACAACCAGACTGTATCGATTGAAGAAACCATAGGTTCAAGATATCAAAACTTATATGCTGGTGAGACTGCAACATTAAAAGATGCAATTACTAACCTCTCTACTTCTATTAAAATACAAGTTCCTAACTCAGGTATTGGTACTGATCTAAGATTTAAACTAGGTGAGTATATTGAAATAGATAACGAGATTGTAAGAGTTGTAGAACAAGGACTAGTAGGTGCAGGTAACGATTCTCTTAATGTTATTAGAGGTGTTCTTGGTACATTACCAGCAGATCATGTCAGTGGATCATTAATTAAAAAAGTAAATGCTCTGGCTCTTGAGTTACGAAGACCATCTATACTTCGTGCATCAGGTCACACATTTGAATATCTTGGTTATGGTCCTGGTAACTATAGTACAGGTCTACCTCAGGTACAAAACAGAACTCTATCAGATGATGAAGAGTATCTAGCACAGTCACAAGAAAGAGCTGCTGGTGTAGTGGTTTACACTGGTTTGAATAACGAAGGTGATTTCTATATTGGAAATAAGAGAATATCTTCTTCTAGTGGTAAAGAAACATCATTCAATATTCCTATTCCTAGTGTTACTGGTGAAGCAGTATCAAGTAACTCTGTAGTATTTGATGAAGTTATTGTTCGTCAAAGAATTATCGTTGAGGGTGGTCCTCAACAAAATATATTATCTCAGTTTGATGGTCCTGTATCATTCTCTAATGATGTTAGTTTCACTGATGATATGGTTACAAGTGGAACTGTAGAACTTGGTGGAAGTATTAACATTATAGGTACATTCCCCACTGGTGCTAAGTTGAATTGTATTATTGCTGGTGTTGGTACTAATAAATCTGAAATTACTACTGATCCTGCATGTGGATCTGATCTTGTACTTAATGCTGCACCAGGTTTTGCTGTTGCGATTGCAACTGATACAAGATATACTGCTGATGTAGTATTTGATAATAAAGTTAATTTCAATGGATTTACATCATTCTCACAAAATGTATATTCATCTGCAGGGTTTGTAACATTTGCAGGTGGTCCTTTACATGTGACTGATGATATCGTTGCATTCTATGGTCAATCATCTGATGCTACATTGAAAGATAATATTTCTACCTTAGATAACCCACTTGCTAAGGTAATGCAAATTCGTGGTACTGAATTTGATTGGAAGGAGGGTAATCCTAATTACACAGGACATGACATTGGAGTTATTGCTCAGGATGTTGAGTCTGTACTTCCTGACGCAGTATCTACTAAACCAGATGGAACTAAAGGTGTTCATTATAACAAATTAATTCCTCTACTCATTGAAGCAGTCAAGGATCTCTCTAAACAGGTGGATGATCTGAGCTCAGATAAATAATAAAAAGGTCTCCTTAGCATAAGATAATGCCTACCAATTATAAGACTATCATTAATTTTAGAGACGGTATTCAGGTTGATGCCAATGATCTTGTCTCTAATAATGGACTGGTAGGTATCGGAACTACCATTCCAAGAGAAGAACTCGACATTCGTGGTAACCTGATTGTTGAAAATCAAGCAAATTTTAGGGATGTAAATGTTGTCGGACAGTCTACATTTTATGGTGATATTAATATTGCTGTTGGAAACTCAGTAGGTATAGGAACTACAGTCCCTGAGGCTACATTTCAAGTTGGTGTTGGTACAACTGGTTTTACTGTTGACTCTAATGGTAATGTAACTGCTATAACATTCACTGGTTCAGGTGCTAATCTAACAAATTTACCGACTGCAGTATGGACTAATCCATATCCTGGTGCTGGTAGTACTATCAATGCTTTCAGACCTGTTGGTGTATCTGTAACACTACCTCAGGCAGATTTTGCTGTTGGTGATCTTATAAAACTTGATGCTACTAGTGGTGTAGGTACATTTGAAGGATTAGTAGCGAAAAATATAACTGCAGTCAATGCCAGTGGATCTGGTCAAGGTAATGTAAATGGAGAAGTTGGTACATTCTCAACCATAACAGCGACAGACACTGCTGTTATTGATAAATTAGATGGAAATTTAATAGGTTTATCAACAATAGCTGGTACTGCCTCAACAGCTAATAGTGTATATGTAACAGATGAGTCTACTGATACTCTATTGTTCCCTCTATTTGTTGATGCAGGGGTTCTAAGTGGACAAGTAGTTGCTGGTAATAGGGAAGTAAAGGCAGGAAGTAATCTACAATTTGATTCAGCAAATGGAACATTAAGTGCTACATCTTTGAGTGCTGCAGGTGGTATCAGTATTGGTCCTGGCGGTATTATGACTGCAACCACATTTAGTGGAACTGCAACTACAGCATTAAATGCGTCAGTAGCATATGCGATAGCTGGACAACCAGATATTGAAGCAGACAAAATAGATTCTTTAGGTATTAACAGTATATTCATTAGAAACACTGGTGTATCTACATTTGGTGGTGAGATTAGTGTAGGTAACTTCTTAGGTGTAGGTGCTACATCCTCTGCTATAGGAAAAGGCATGGGTGTTATTGGTGCTGCTGACTTTTCAGGTGCTGGTACATTTGGTGGTGACTTATTAGTTGCAGGTAATTTATCAGTCGGTGGTACATTTGGTGGTGCGGTTAATATTACTGATGTTACTGCTGGAGAGATCATTGCAACTGGTATTCTCTCTGCTACTACAACAGCTAGTTGTGTGTTACATGATACAACAATTACTGGTAATGTAGTACAGTCAGCAGGTAAAAATCTAACAGTCGGACAAAATCTTTCTATTGGTGGAACAACTACATTTGGATCACAGATAAACTTTGGTGATGCATCAACACAAGTTGCTGCTGCTGGTACATTATTTGCTAATTTGAGTGGTATTATTACTACTGGTGGTATTACTGTTGGCGATCTTGATATTAGTGGTACATTCTCATATACTGGTGGAAGTATAGCAACATTCGGTTCGATATTATTAAATAGCAACACTGGATTTGTATCCTGCTCATCTATTGAGGCAGGTACAGGTATTATAAGTTGCACAGGATTAAATGCCAGAACTGGAGAAATTACTGGTGGTGGATTAAATCTTACAGGTCCTACTACATCTAATAACTTCTTCCAGTCAACATCTGGTGTATCTACATTCTTTGATATTGATATAACTGGTGGTACAAATAGTAATATTCAATTAACTAGACTAGGATTTAATACTTCTCTAGGTGCTTTAGGTATTACTGAGGGTATAGCTCTCTGGGATGATGCTGAGATATATGTCAATGATGCCCCTGCAAGTGGTATTGGTATTGGTACTACCTCAGGTAAGAGAGACAGTAATGTTGCTCTATATGTTGGATATGGAAGAGATGGAGCAGGTAACTTTATCAATGGTCAGTCAGTATTTGAAGGTGGTGTTGGTATAGGTACAATGATGGGTAATGATGATGGTAATATGTTGGAAGTATACAAAGAAACAGTATTTCATTCATACCATACAGGTGTAGGTGGTACTGATGCAGGTCCTGCTCGTGTTGGATTTGAAACTAATAAACCACGCACAACTCTTGACTTAGGATTTGTTACTAGTGGATTCTTAAGAATACCAAGTTACTTTAATGATGATCCTAACAATACAGTTCCAACTAACTCAATTCAATCACAAGGTTGTCTATTCTTTGATACTGCAATAAACTCAATTTCTATCAAAGATATGAATGATAATTGGGTTGGTATTAAAACTGAATTATCTACAGGTGATGATCCTGCTCAATATGTACAAGAACTTGGATTCATAGGTGGTGTTACTACTCAGGCAGAGAGATTATCTGCTGAACAAGGAGTTGCAAATATCATACAACCTTATGATGAGGTAGGTAATCAAGGAATTGGATGGGGTACTGCACATATGTGGTACAACAAGACTTTCAATAAACACCAGTACAAAACCAATCAAGGAATTGGAATTGCTACACATTATAGATCATATGTTTCTACAGGAACATCCGCTATAGATATTGAACTAGATAGTAGTGGTACTAAGGTTTACATCACACTACCTGGTATTGGATCTGCTACTTTTAATCTAGTTTGAGGAAATTAAATGGCAGCAAATAATTGGAGTAAGACAACTCAACAGTTATTGACTGGTACACCTGGCACACAAATATCATTTGGTGAAATTCGTGCTGCTATAGGTGATACTAGTAAATCTATTTCTGCTTCAGAATTACATAGACAAACAGACCTCGATGCACCATATGATTTTAGTCAGGGTAAATATCCATCATCATCAACACCACATCTACCTTATGTTTTAGATGCTACTGAGAATGTTGGTGTACCTACTAGTGGTGCTATAACACCACAGGATATTAGAGGAGTTATAAAAGAATATGTTATTGAACAGGACACATTAACAGAAGAGGAGAACTTTAATGTTACTACTCTAAGCAGTCCTACAACCCCTAGTATCAATGCTGATTGGAACTCAAACTTAAATAAAAATATATCAAAATTTCTTAAGATCAAAGGTAGATTAGTAAGTACCAATACATCAAATCCTGCTGCTGTTGCCGATCAACCATCATCTAACCTAACAGTATTTGTTAACAATGCACCATCATCTTATGGTGTATATGGTGCAGGTGGTGGTATCAATCAACCTGGTGGACATGCTATTAGTATCAGTCAACCATCAGGTCCTGCGATTAGAAAAGTATTTGTAGAGTGTGAAGGTTCAGACGCTAGGATATATGGTGGAGGTGGTGGTGGAAAAAATGGTACTGATGGAGTGGATGGCACACCTGGTAGTGGAGAGACTACTGGAGTAGATGGAGTGGATGGCACACCTGGTACACCTGGTTCAAATGGTAGCGATGGTGGTGCAGGTAGCGATGGATCAGATGGTTCAGATGGTCAACCAGGATCCACTGGTACACCTGGTATGCAAAGAACTACATATCAACAAAGATCTACAGTACAAACTAGAGCAACTAGTCAATCAAGAAGTTCTCGCAGAAAAAGATTTGGTGGGTGGCCTCGTAGTCGTCGTGGACAAATTCAGGGTAGAACATCATTTCAGGCAACTGGTTCTGCTCAGTCAAGGTCAGCAGCACAGTCAAAAATGGCATGTTTCGGTGGTGCAGCAGGTGGTGCAGGTTCTAAAGGTTTACATGGTAATTCAGGTGGTGGTGGTCAAGGTGGCCAAGGTGGTTCTGGCGGTGGCGGTGGTCAGGGTGGAACTGGAGGACCTGCAGGTTATTCAGGACAAGGTGGAGTAAAAGGATTAGGTGGTACAGCTGCACCAGGTCGTGGCTGGAATTATAAGACTGGTAACATAACAGGAACACCTGGTAGTTTCGGAACACCAGGCACACCTGGTGGTGGAGGAGGAGCAGGAACACCTGGTACACCTGGCGGAAGTGGACAACCAGGAACACCTGGTACACCTGGCGGAAGTGGAACACCTGCCAGTAATGGTACACCTGGTACACCTGGTGGTGCTGCAAGTTGTAACGCTGCTACACCAGGAACACCTGGTACACCAGGAACACCTGGTACACCTGGCACACCTGGTGGCGATGGTCAACCAGGTGCAAAGGGTAACGATGGTCAACCTGGTCAACCTGGTACACCTGGCAATCCTGGAAATCCTGGTCAACCAGGTCAACCAGGTCAACCTGGTGGTAATGGTGGTGACTGGGGTGAAGCAGGTGGTTCACAAGGTGGTAATGCAGGTCGTGCAGTTGCTGGTAGCAAGTATGAAGTTAAACCGAACAATGGAGATATAAAAGTAATCTACTAAATTTTGTTATGTCAATTTATCCTTTGAGTCCATCCCCTAATTTTCAGGGTGAGACACTATATCAAACATGGGAAGATGGGTTCACCTCAAACGAGTGCCATCGTATTATTAACTATGGTGAGTCTCTTTCACCAAAACCTGCTACAGTCGGTAATAATATTGATACCAATGTAGTAAATACTATTCGTACATCTAAGACTGCATGGTTAGACTGCAATAATGATACAAAATGGTTATATGAGCGTTTAGGTAATATATTGAGAGTAACTAATGGTATG